>CAEZVB010000009.1_pt1 | contig 28544 bp, 28 predicted proteins | sample 7264631 | NCBI WGS metagenome assembly CAEZVB01 (sample SAMEA6813846, study PRJEB35770) | uncultured Actinomycetes bacterium | biome: Freshwater; feature: Freshwater reservoir; material: water | place: Czech Republic | collected 2017-05-23 | depth 0.5m m | reverse complement strand
CGAGTGGGGAAGTTCAGGAATCGTTCCACCATATTTGGGACACAAGTGTTGATATGAACACCATCCGCAGAGCTTTGATGGTTTTGGTTCAAATCCCTCGAGCACAGCTTGTTGTATTTGTGCTCGAATCGAGAGGATTTTGCGCTCGGTTACGAGTAAGTCATGTTCAGCTGGTTCATATCTGAGTACTTCTTTGCTCCCTAAGTAAAGCAACTGCAGCATCGCTGGAATGTCGCCAGTCATTCGCCACCATGCCAAAGCATAAAAGCGCATCTGAAACATGGCACTTGATTCAAACCCAGCCCTGGGGGCCTTGCCTGTTTTGTAATCAACGATACGAACCTGACCTGCGGGCGCGATATCGACTCGGTCGATAAAGCCTCGAATACCGAACCCCTCAGTAATCGAGACATTGACGGCCATCTCTCGCGCATGTGGGTTCAATCGCGTGGGATCTTCAAGGCTGAAATAAGTTTCGAGTAAAGGTTCAATTCGCGAAACCATGTGCGCAGCAAAGGATTCAGCTTGAGCCGGATCGTTCGGCAGTTGTGCATCAACAAGAAGGGCCGATACTCCTGCCGGGTTTGATTCAGCCATTGCTAGCCAAGCTTGTTCTAATAAAGCGGTTGCAGCACGCACGTTTCGTTCGTGCGCGGGAAGGTCGAAGAGACCTTCCAGTGCTGAATGCACCAAATTTCCACGTAAGGCAGCCGCTGACGGTTCTTCAGGAATGCGATCCATATTGCGTAACCGAAACTTCAATGGGCAGTTCTGAAAATCATTTGCCCGCGAAGGTGACAAAGAGGAGGGGAACGTAGAGGTCACGATGCTTACTGTAGATGCCAGGTCCACTACGCTTACTTGAATGTCTATGGCGTCGCGGAGTAAAGGTCCGTTTAATGAAGGTGACCTCGTCCAACTTACGGATCCAAAAGGTAAAATCCACACGATTACACTGACTGTTGGCAAGGTGTTCCATACCCATCGTGGCGGCATTGACCATACCGACATCATTGGTTTGGAGTCTGGTTCTGTCATTTATGCCAGTGGCGGATCGGCTTATCTGGCGCTGCGGCCACTTCTCGATGACTTTGTTCTTTCTATGCCGCGTGGGGCCACTCCCGTGTACCCCAAAGATGCTGCTCGCATTGTTGGATTAATGAATTTGCATCCCGGTGACCGAATTGCCGAAGCTGGTGTCGGTTCTGGTGCATTGACGTGCTCCCTGCTGAAGGTTATTGGTGAGCAGGGCAAGCTCTTCAGTTTCGAACGTCGGGAAGAATTTGCCAAAATTGCAGAGTCGAACGTCATCACATGGTTTGGCGATCGGCCAGCATCTTGGACACTCACGCTCGGAGATTTGTCTACTGAGCTGAAGGAAACCATGCTCGATGGTGTGGTGTTGGACATGTTGGCGCCCTGGGAATGCTTGGAGACTGTAGAAAAAGCTGTAGCGCCTGGTGGGGTCTTTGTCGGTTACGTTGCCACAACAACCCAGCTATCTAAGCTCGTTGAATCTATTCGAGTGACCGGCTTGTGGACCGAACCTAGAGCCGAGGAAAGCATGCTGCGCACGTGGCATCTGGACGGACTTTCGGTTCGCCCTGACCATCGCATGAATGGACACACTGGATTTCTCGTGACCTGTCGCCGATTGGCGTCTGGCTCACAACTTCCGCCGCGCCGACGCCGCCCAGCCCCAGGGGCCTATGGCGAGGATTACAACGGTCCGGGCGCTGAAGCAGAGTCTGCGACACAATCGATATCGGAGCCATTAGAGTCCTGAGGAACATCGGTAAGGAGGCATCTATGTCAGATCTCAATTCCACTGACGATGGTCGCGTTGCCGCATTAGAAGCAGCGCTCAACCGCTTGCGTTCTGATCTTGTTTCACAAAAGGATCACAACGCACGTTTGATTGGGACTCTGCGTGATGCCCGCGAGCAAATTGTCGATCTCAAGAGCGAGTTGGATCGCGCCGGTACACCACCTGCTGGTTTTGCGACGTTCCTTGATTCCGTTGATGCCACAACGGCTGACGTGTTGTCCTCGGGTCGCAAGATGCAGGTGCCCGTTGGCCCAGGCGTCGATGTAACCAAGCTTGTGGCTGGCCAAGAAGTCATGCTCAATGATGCGATGACCATCATTGGTGTCCGTGACTTTGAAGATGTCGGGGAGATAGTCCAACTCAAGGAACTCATCGACCATGGAACTCGAGCCCTCATTGTTGGGCGCTCAGATGAAGAACGTGTGATCCGTCTAGCACAGCCCCTACAACAGATTAAGTTGAAAGCGGGGGATTCTCTACTGCTGGATACTCGATCTGGTTACGCGACACAGAAGGTTGCAAAGTCCGAAGTCGAGGAACTCATCCTCGAAGAAGTGCCCGATATTCAATATGAAGATATCGGTGGCCTCGGCGAGCAGATTGAATCAATTCGCGACGCTGTGGAATTGCCTTTCTTGCACCCTGATTTGTATACCGAGCACCACCTCATGCCACCCAAGGGAATCTTGCTCTACGGCCCGCCGGGTTGTGGAAAGACGCTGATTGCCAAGGCTGTTGCCAATTCCTTGGCAAAAAAAATTGCAGAACGCAACGGTGTGGACGAAGGTCGATCGTTCTTCCTCAACATCAAGGGTCCCGAACTTCTAAACAAGTATGTTGGCGAAACTGAGCGCCATATTCGCCTCGTCTTTCAGCGCGCACGTGAAAAAGCATCAGAAGGAACGCCAGTGATTGTGTTCTTCGATGAAATGGATTCACTATTCCGCACCCGCGGTTCTGGTGTGTCAAGCGATGTTGAAAATACTATCGTTCCGCAGTTGCTCGCTGAGATCGATGGTGTTGAACGTCTAGAAAATGTGATCGTGATCGGTGCTTCAAACCGTGAGGACATGATTGATCCAGCAATTTTACGTCCTGGCCGTCTCGACGTGAAAATCAAAATCGCCCGTCCCGACGCACAAGCCGCGCAAGAAATTTTCAGCAAATATCTCGTTCCTGAACTCCCCATTCACCAGGATGACATTGCCGCACATGATGGCGACAGGGTTGCAGCATGTCTTTCCATGATTGATCGCACTGTTGAAATGATTTATGCCGAGTCCGAGGAAAATCGTTTCCTTGAAGTGACGTACGCAGGAGGGGACAAGGAAATCCTGTATTTCAAGGATTTCAATTCGGGCGCCATGATTGAAAATATTGTTGCGAGGGCGAAAAAGGCCTCGATCAAGGCATTTTTGGAAACCGGGGTTAAAGGCATCCGCGTTGAGCATCTTCTCGAGGGTGCGCTTGAGGAGTTCCGGGAGAATGAAGACTTGCCTAACACCACGAATCCAGATGACTGGGCTCGAATCTCGGGTAAAAAGGGTGAGCGCATCGTGTTTATTCGTACGTTGGTGCAAGGAGTTAAGGGCAATGAGGCAGGTCGTTCTATCGCGACCATTGCTAACACTGGTCAATATCTGTGAACGGGTATTACTCAACAGGTGAATCATGACCGTGCACCGCATCATGGGCATCGAAACCGAGTACGGCATCACTGTTCCCGGTGTTCGAGTTATGAACGCGATGGCATCGTCTACTCGGTTAGTAAATGCCTACTCACGCAACGAAGTAAAGGGCCGGCAACGAAACCCTAAATGGGATTATGCGCAGGAGTCACCCCTACGTGATGCACGCGGCTTTGATATGTCCCGAGCTGAGGCTGATCCATCGCAACTCACTGACGATGACATGACGATGGCGAATGTCATTTTGACCAATGGCGCCCGTTTTTATGTTGATCATTCACATCCAGAGTATTCATCACCAGAAATCACCGGACCCCGAGATGCCGTGCTCTGGGATCGTGCGGGCATGCTCGTTATGGCGAAGGCTGCGAGTTACACCACGACTGATGGTGTTGATCTTCCTGTTTTGCTGTATAAAAACAACACCGATAACAAGGGTGCTTCTTACGGGACCCATGAAAACTATCTCATGAATCGTGCCACCCCGTTCGCGTCGATAGTGGCGTGGTTAACTCCGTTTTTCATCACCCGCCAAATATTTACAGGTGCCGGGCGTCTTGGGATCGGGCAAGAGTCAAAGAAAATGGCCTACCAACTGAGCCAGCGTGCGGACTTCTTCGAGGCTGAAGTTGGATTAGAAACAACCTTTAGACGCCCAATTATCAATACACGTGACGAGCCACACTGTGATGCCGACAGATATCGTCGGTTGCACGTGATCGTGGGTGACGCGAATATGAGCGACACCGCTACGTACCTCAAAATGGGCACAACGGCGCTGTTACTCAGCATGCTTGAGAGCGGATTTCTTCATGGCAAGGATCTAACTGTGGCAGACCCAATCCGTGCGATGTACGCAGTGAGCCACGATATTTCGTTGAAACAACGCATTGCATTGTCAGGGGATCGACACTGGACTGCCATCGAAATACAGCGTGAGCTTTGGGAATGGGCAGCCTTGTATTGCGAGGCTGAATATGGTGCGGATATCGACACTGAAACACGTGATGTGCTGCAGCTTTGGGGAGAGGTCTTGGATCGTCTTGATCGCGACCCAATGGATTGCGCCGATGTGTTGGACTGGGTTGCAAAGTTGCGCCTTATGGAGGCGTACAGATCGCGTGATTCCCTGGACTGGTCCTCTCCACAACTCCAGGCAATTGATTTGCAGTATTCAGATATCCGTCCAGAGCGCGGTTTGGCACATCGACTTGAACAACGTGGCCAATTACGACGCATGTTCAGCGATCAGGAAGTGGAGCACGCTCGCCTTCATCCTCCGGTTGATACTCGGGCGTATTTCCGGGGCGAATGCCTACGTAAATACCCCGATGACATTGCCGCTGCATCATGGGATTCGCTTGTATTTGACCTACCTGAGCGCGAATCATTGATCCGGGTACCAACGCTTGAGCCCAATCGTGGCACCAAGGCGCTTGTTGATGGACTGCTGTCTCAGGCGAACACGGCCGCAGAGCTAATAGCCCTCTTGAGTGCGTGATTGCGTAGAGGCGGGTAACCTACGTTTATGCCAGGTCAAGAGAATGTTGAGCGTAAAAGCGGCCAATCTCCCCAAGATGCCATAGAGGAGTCAGAGGTATCTGCATCCTCCAACGATGCCGGACGCAAGGCAGCACTTGACGCTGATGTCGATGCTTTGCTGGATGAGATCGACGATGTACTTGAAGTGAATGCTGAGCAGTTCGTCAAATCATTTGTACAAAAGGGCGGCCAGTGACCAATACCGGTGGCATGTTGCCACCCGCATTTCTTCGTAATGGTTCGCCATCCTTCGCAGACTTCCTGGCGGATCTTGCACCAGATGTGTTGACAGCAAGACTCTTGCAAGCCTCAATCGATACCAGTCATTTAGCGCCACACGGAACTACGATCGTTGCACTTCGCGGTGCATTTGGAGCGGTCATGGCAGGAGACCGGCGTGCAACCATGGGCAACGTCATTTCTCAACGCGATATCGAGAAAGTATTCCAAGCCGATGACCATTCAGTAATTGGAATCGCTGGTACTGCCGGTCTAGCGATCGAACTTGTCAGACTTTTCCAAGTCGAGCTAGAACACTACGAAAAGATTGAGGGAGTACAACTCAGTCTCGATGGCAAAGCCAATCGTTTGTCGGCTTTGCTTCGCGGTAACCTCGGTATGGCCATGCAAGGCTTGGCGGTAGTTCCAATGTTTGCCGGATTCGATCTTGATCGCCAGCGCGGAAGAATTTTTTCGTATGACGTGACTGGTGGGCGGTATGAAGAACATGATTATCACGCAGTTGGCTCTGGGTCTTTCTTCGCGCGGGGTTCAATCAAGAAGATGTACCGCGAAGACATCTCAGCGCAGACTGCCACGGCAATTGCATTAGAAGCCCTATACGACGCTGCTGATGATGACAGCGCCACTGGGGGACCAGATATTGCTCGTGGAATCTATCCAGTCGTGGCTGTTACAGATATCGATGGAGTGCGCATACTCGAGGATTCAGAACTTCTCCCCATCGTTGAATCAATTATTGCTGGGCGCCAACGGCGACCGGACGGTCCGCTTGTGAATATGGAGATCCAATCATGAGCATGCCGTTTTATGTAGCCCCAGAACAACTCATCAAAGACAAAGCCGACTATGCCCGAAAAGGAATTGCACGCGGTCGAAGCGTCATAGTTCTGGAATACACCGATGGGGTTCTGTTTGTTGCGGAAAATCCCTCTCGTGCACTCCACAAGATCAGTGAAATTTATGATCGCATCGGTTTCGCAGCCGTTGGTAAGTACAACGAGTTTGAAAATTTGCGGGTTGCTGGAGTGCGCTTGGCAGACATGCGTGGCTATGCCTATGACCGACGAGATGTGAACGGCCGGAGCTTGGCCAACGCCTATGCTCAAACTTTGGGAACAATATTCACCGACCAGCCCAAGCCATATGAAGTCGAAATTGTTGTCGCTGAAGTTGGGGAAACCTCTGCCGAAGATCAGCTCTATCGCTTGATGTTCGATGGTTCTGTTGCAGATGAGCAAGGATATGTAGCCATGGGAGGACAATCAGAGGCTATGTCTGGTGCGCTCGAGTCTCGTTGGCAGCCAGGAATGGATTTACCAGCCTCACTGAAGCTGGCGGTAAGTTTGCTGAACGAATTTGGCGCTGAAACAGCAAGGGATATTGCCCCGGAACTGTTGGAAGTTGCCATCTTGGATCGAAATCGACCTCGCCGTACATTCGTTCGGATGAATAGCATCAAACTCACTGAACTTCTGTCTTAGTCTGTTCCTGTGCATCGACGAATCTTCGGAATAGAGACCGAATATGGCGTCAGTTGCTCTTTTCAAGGTCAACGTCGGCTGAGTCCGGATGAAGTAGCTCGGTATCTTTTTCGCAGAGTGGTTTCTTGGGGCAGAAGCAGCAATGTTTTTCTCGCTAATGGATCTAGACTTTATTTAGACGTAGGCAGCCATCCTGAATATGCCACCCCTGAATGCGACGATATTCATCAATTACTCGTCGCGGACCGCGCAGGCGATCGTATCCTCGAGGGTCTCGTTGAGGACGGACAAGATCGACTCTTTGCAGAGGGTATCCAAGGGGAGATTTATCTCTTTAAGAACAATACTGACACGGGTGGGAATAGTTATGGGTGTCACGAGAATTATTTAGTGGAGCGTCACGGTGATTTTTCAAGACTCGCAGACCGACTCATCCCAATGCTTATCACCCGCCAACTTTTCACTGGTGCAGGCAAGGTTTTACAAACCCCTCGCGGGTCTATTTACGCGGTGAGTCAACGCGCCGACCACATTTGGGAGGGCACATCCAGCGCTACTACTCGGTCGCGGCCAATCATCAATACTCGCGATGAACCGCATGCCGACGCGGATTTGTATCGACGTCTGCACGTGATTGTTGGAGATTCAAATATGAGCGAAACAACAATCATGCTGAAGGTCGGCATGGTGGACTTGGTGCTTCGCATGCTTGAGGGCGGCGTGGTGATGAAAGACATGACCATGGAAAATCCGATGCGCGCCATTCGAGAAATTAGCCACGATCCAAGTGGATCGGTAAAGATCAGGTTGGTGTCCGGTCGAAGTTTATCTGCCCTAGAAATCCAGCAAGAGTATTTTGAACGAGCGAGTGCGTTTGCGCATGAGCGTGGACTGCACTCTGACCCGAACCACCGTCGAGTACTTGAACTCTGGCAGCGATCCATAATTGCGTTATCTACAGGTGACTTGACACTGATAGACGAAGATATTGATTGGGTAATCAAAAAGAAATTACTTGATCGGTACATGACGAAACACAATTTAGACCTGTCCTCACCACGGATAGCGCAATTGGATCTCGCGTACCACGACCTGTCGCGCAAACGTGGTCTGTTCTATCTCCTTGAACAACGTGGTATGGCTACACGTGTCACTAGAGATTTAGATGTATTCCAAGCAAAGTCAACACCGCCGCAGACCACGAGAGCCAAACTCCGAGGTGATTTTGTCAAGGCAGCGACCGAAAAACATCGTGATTTCACCGTTGATTGGGTCCATCTCAAGCTGAACGATCAAACCCAGCGATCGGTCATCTGTAAAGATCCTTTTACTGCCGTCGACGAGCGTGTGGAGCGACTCATCGAACAGCTGTAGTTACACCGGATTTTCCGCTTCTCAGGCTAGGCTCGCAACATGCGCAAAATTCTTATCGCCATGGCCCCAGTGGTTTTTCTCGCAGCCTGTTCGAGTTCAGGGACAGATTCGACTGAGGCTGGCATTGCCTCGAGCCCAGCAATCACAAGTAGTGATTACGTCACGAATAATTGCGCAGTCGTGGGCGGTGCTCCGACCAATTCTTCGGTCGCGCCGACCAGTGGTGCCACTCTCGACGGCGTCACCGTGGTGACCGGAAAAACTCCTACCGTCACAATCGCCCCAGCTCTTGGGGCTGCAACTGAGGTTGTAACCAAGACTTTGATTCCGGGTAAGGGAGCGACCTTAAAAGCCACTGACGTTTTGACCTTTAACTACTGTGGTGTTGGCCTCGTCACCCAAAGTCAGTTCGATTCTTCCTGGGCCAATGGAGCCCCAATCACGTATGGCCTGGCGGAGTTAATTCCAGGATGGAGTGTGGGCATGCCCGGAATGAAAGTAGGGGAACAGCGACTACTGATCCTTCCTGGTAGCCAGGCGTATGGTTCGACGCCGCCGTCATCAGATATTTTGCCCGATGAATCCTTAGCCTTTGTTGTCGAACTCGTTTCTATTCAGAATTAGGATTGCCGACATGTCACAGAAGCCAGAGATTGATTTCATTGAAGGACCAGCGCCAACCACACTTGTCATCACAGATCTGATTGTTGGAGAAGGTGCGCAGGCTGTTCCTGGTGGCCAGGTTGAGGTGCACTATCTCGGTGTGGACTTTGAGAATGGTGAGGAATTCGATTCGTCATGGAATCGCGGAGAATCAATCACCTTTCCCCTCAACGGCCTCATCGCCGGCTGGCAGGAAGGTATCCCAGGGATGAAAGTGGGAGGCCGTCGCCAACTCGTGATTCCGCCTGCCTTGGCGTATGGTGAAAGTGGTGGTCATCGTTTGGCCGGCCGCACCCTGGTGTTCATCATTGATCTTCTCAACGTCGGCTAAACATCTTGGCTCGCGTAGACCGCACTGAGCGCCTCCTCAATGTGGTTTTTTGTCTCCTAGGCGCAGCGCGACCGGTGTCACGGGCTCAAATACGAGCGTCTGTTTCTGGTTATGACCCTGATGCAAGTGATGCTGCATTCGAGCGAATGTTTGAACGCGATAAAGATGAGCTCAGAAGTATGGGCATTGGCATCGAAACTATCGTGGATGTGCACGGCGAAGTTGAGGGTTACCTCATTCGTCGACAGAATGCCTCCGCTGAATTGCAATTCAACGCCGATGAACTTGCACTTTTAGGTCTTGCTGCAGCGATAAGTCAAGAGGCAATAATCGAAGCTTCCACGACGACTGCATTACGTAAAATTGAAACTGTCAGTGGTGATGCGCCAGATTCGATACATCGATCGAATATGCGCGTTAATGCAACGGATGCCGCATTGCTCCCATTGATGTCTTCGTTACGTGAGCAGCGCATGGTTTCATTTGACTATCAGGGCAGAAATGATCGACAGGCTGAGAAACGCAGTGTTGATCCCTGGGGTGTCATCGCGCACGAAGGCGCTTGGTATCTGGTTGGACATGATCGCGATAGGCAAGCGCAAAGAACATTTCGGCTATCCCGGATTCAAGGTTCGGTCACAATCACGGCAAAAAACATTGAATGCTCCCGGCCCGTGAATCTCAGCCTCGTAGACATTGTTCGAGGTGAACAAGGTGAGCAGCACGTAACTGCGCGCGTGCATATAACGGCTGGATATGGTGCAGCGCTGAGGCAGGCACACGCAGGGGGCTTGTCACCGTTTGCTGATATCGAAATAGAAGTGCGAGCGATCTCCGAAGATGCTCTAGTTTCGCAGATTTGTGCGGCTGGATTTGGTGTGAAAGTTCTCGAGCCAATTTCGGTGCAAGAACGCGTCATTGCATCCCTGCTTGCAGTTTCGCACTACCATGTGGACGCAGTATGAGTACCTCAGGTCCACGGCTTTCACGTTTAATGGCGATGGTCCCATGGTTGATAACGCATGACGGCGTAACAATCGAAAGCGCTGCAGAGCATTTCGGAATCACTCCAGAACAGTGCGAAAAGGATTTATGGCTCTTGGTTGTATGCGGGTTACCCGGCCATATGCCTGATCAACTCGTGGATATCCAATTTTGGGACGATGGTCGGATCCATGTCATTGATCCGCAGACCCTTGATCGACCTTTGCAGTTATCCGGTGACGAAATCATGTCCATGCTGGTTGCCCTGAGATTGCTTGCTCAGGTCCCAGGCACCCATGATCGTGAAACCTTGTATGGACTGATTCATCGCCTAGAGCTATCCATAGGAGGATCGGCTTCCGCAACTGTGTTGATCGATAGTGGTGTGAGTGCTTCTGCACTCAGCACGATTGATTCGGCGCTCAAGGAGACTCGTTTCATTGATTTGCTCTATGCCAGCGGAACGGACGATTCAGTCAGTCGCCGGATGGTTCGGCCCCTTGGAGTAATCGCGACAGATGGCTTTACGTATTTAGAGGCCTATTGCCAGCAAGCGGAGGCAGTTCGGATTTTTCGACTCGATCGTGTGATGAGTGCGGATTTGGGTGATCTGATACCGAATGACGTGGTCACTCCTGACTCAGATCCGAGTGAGTCCATGATCGCTCGGGTGGAAATTGATCAGCAGGCTCAGTGGGTACTTGATCTGTTTCCATTCACCGAAGTACACACAGACGCACAAGGCACCCTTCGGGGTGCGTTGGAATATCGGGATTTGGACTGGCTTGTGAGGATTGTGCTCTCGCTAGGAGGGGCCATGAGGGTACAGAGCCCAGCGACGGCTCGCTCAGGGGTGGCCAATGCGGCTGCCCAGGCGCTATCGGCGTACTCTTAGGACACGTTCAAGCGAAGGAAAGTTGGATATGAAAAGTTTCGGCCCAACCGAGATTCTGATCATCGTCCTGATCATTGCTCTGCTCTTTGGAGCCAAACGACTTCCTGACGCTGCACGTGGCATTGGCCGTTCCTTACGGATCCTCAAGGCAGAAACAAAAGGCCTGACCGAAACCGATCCAACCCCTCAGGAAGAGCCAGCCAAGAAGTCGACTGACGAGTAGTCGGCGGAATGGCTGGAACGGACCGTTCGGCGGCTATGCCGCTTAACGCTCATTTGCGGGAGCTGCGTTCTCGACTTTTGAAATCAGGGATTGCCCTTGCTTTAGGCATGGTGGCTGGCTGGGTTTACTACACACAAATATTTGAATGGATCAGTGCGCCATTCAATGACGTTGTCGCGCAGGCCAAGGCTCAAGGGCGCGAGATAACCCTGGCTCTGACTGGTGTAGCCGACCCGTTCGTTTTGCAATTGCAAGTAGCAGCTGTCGCTGGCATTATTTTGAGCTCTCCCGTCTGGCTCTATCAACTTTGGCGCTTCATTACCCCCGGATTACATAAACATGAACGGCGTTGGGGAATCGGGTTTGTCATCGTTGCCACTCCGCTATTTGCAGCGGGTGTCTGGATGGCATATTCAGTGTTACCTGTGGGTCTGAACTTGCTCTTCGGATTCACTCCTGATGGCGTAGCCAATATCGTGTCGGTTGATCGCTACTTGTCCTTTTTCCTGCGCATGATTCTCGTGTTCTCCGTTGGCTTCATTGCACCGCTCGTGCTCATTGGTCTCAACATGGCGGGCATTCTTACAGGAAGGCGCTTGCTGAGTTGGTGGCGCTGGATTATTTTCGTCGTGTTCATATTCGCTGCAGTGGCAACACCGACTGGCGATCCGATCAATATGTCGCTGCTTGCTGCTCCGATTCTGTTGCTCGTCACCATAGCGATCATCTTTTCTATGCTTAATGACCGACGTCGGGCCCGTAAGCGCAGGCGTGAACCTGACTTTTCAACACTTGCGGATGATGAGCTTTCACCTCTGATTTTGTCTGACGATGAGTAGCCCTGCGGAACGATACGCAGCGTCTCGTCAACGTGCGCAATCTCCATATGTTCAAGCGTTTGCTGAGGGATTCTCATTTGGCTTAGATGACTTTCAATTGCGCGCCTGTCGCTCACTTGAGCATGGGAAAAGCGTATTGGTCGCGGCACCAACGGGTTCGGGAAAAACGGTAGTTGGCGAATTCGCAGTATTTTTAGCGCTGCAAGCAGGCAGAAAGTGTTTTTTCACAACGCCTATAAAAGCCTTATCGAATCAGAAGTACCACGATCTCGTTGAACACTTTGGATCCGAGAATATTGGCCTACTTACGGGTGACACTTCGATAAATAGCGAAGCGCAGGTTGTGGTGATGACGACCGAAGTTTTGCGAAACATGCTGTATGCAGAATCAAGCATCTTGCATGAGCTTTCCTATGTCGTCATGGACGAAGTTCATTACTTGGCCGACCGGTTCCGAGGTGCAGTGTGGGAAGAGGTGATGATCCATCTACCGGAGTCTGTAAGTATTGCTGCCCTCTCGGCCACCGTCAGCAATGCTGAGGAATTTGGTGCTTGGTTATCCACTGTTCGCGGTGAAACAGACATTATCGTGGAGGAGCATCGGCCAGTTCCACTTTGGCAGCATGTGATGGCTGGATCACGAATGTATGACCTCTTTGTGGATGACCAACAACATGTTGTGAACCCCGAACTTGAGCGTCTGGCCCGTGATTCAACTCGACGGCATAGCAGAGATGACCGTAATCATCGACGACGCAATCCATTGACACCGTACCGCTCAGATGTTGTGCGTAAATTAGATGAGGAAGAACTTCTTCCAGCTATCTATTTTCTTTTCAGCCGCAATGGTTGTAATGATGCAGTGCAACAGGTTTTGCATTCAGGGTTGCGCCTGAATACGAAGCAGGAGCGCTCTGAGGTACGTCAATACGCTTTGGAAGCTACTCGTCATTTGCCTGATGAAGACTTACTGGCTCTGGGATTCGATGATTGGATGGATGGATTAGAGCGCGGAATCGCGGCTCACCATGCTGGATTACTGCCGATTTTTAAAGAAGTTGTTGAGTATCTATTTCAACGCGGCCTCATCAAAGTTGTCTTTGCCACTGAGACGTTAGCGCTGGGAATCAACATGCCGGCTAAGTCAGTTGTGTTAGAGAAGCTTTCCAAGTGGAATGGTGAATCCCATGTGGATCTCACGCCAGGGGAGTACACGCAACTCACAGGCCGAGCTGGTAGACGCGGAATTGACGTCGAAGGACATGGAGTTGTCCTTTGGCAGGAAGGTCTTGATCCTCGTGCTGTTGCTGGCTTAGCGTCAACTCGCACGTATCCATTGAAATCTTCATTTGCGCCGTCGTACAACATGGCTGTGAATCTCGTTGCGCGGCTGGGTAGGCACACGGCACGTGAGGTTCTTGAAACTTCATTTGCTCAATTTCAGGCTGATCGGTCTGTGGTTGGTTTGGCAACACAAATTCGAAAACTTGAAGAGGGTTTGTCCGGCTATCGAGATGCCATGACTTGTCATCTTGGTGACTTCATCGAGTATTCATCACTACGTGAACAAATTTCTCGACGTGAGAAGGATGTCACTCGTACGGCAGCTGCAGCACGCCGTGAAGGAGCCACTGACACACTCCGAGCCCTCAAACCAGGAGATGTGATCATCATTCCGGCAGGCAAAAGGGCAGGTCCTGCAGTGGTGTTGGACACCGGGTTTGGTGGAGATTCCTCGGATCCTCGCCCACTGGTGTTGACCAGCGATCGACAGGTGCGCAGAATCTCTAGTCTTGAAGTTCATGCCAATCTTGAGGTTCTCGGGCGTCTTCGCATCCCCAAGTCTTTTTCTGCCCGCAATCCTGCGGCGCGAAAAGATCTTGCCTCGGCCTTGCGGGAAATAGCTGGAGATCGTTCTGCTCGTAAGGCAAGTAAAGAAGCCAAGAACGAGGATGAAGTGGTTCTTTCGCTTCGTGCCCAAATGCGTCAGCATCCTTGTCATGGATGCAATGAGCGCGAGCAGCATGCACGCTGGGCAGAGAGATACCACCGGGCTCAACGCGAAATCCATGACCTTGAGCAGCGTGTTGAGGGCCGTACGAACTCTATTGCTCGCCATTTTGATCGCGTGTGCGAAGTTTTGACTGAGCTTGGGTATCTCACGAGTGCTCATGATGATGCGAAAGTGACGGATGAAGGTCAATTGCTTATGCGACTTTATACCGAAGCTGATTTGCTGACCGCGCTGTGCTTGCAGCAAGGAACTTGGGAATCACTGACCGCTCCTGAACTCGCAGCAGTGTGTTCAACTTTGTTATTTGAATCTCGCACGAACGAGGATGATGCGCCCAGAGTCCCTCATGGAGCTATTCGTGACGCACTTGATGTCATGCAGGACATGTGGTTCGACATCCATGGAATTGAAGAGCGTCACCAAGTGAGTGCAACCAAAGCCCTTGATAGTGGTTTTGTATGGGCGATGTATCGCTGGTCTCAGGGCAACAGTTTATATTCGGTTTTATCGCGAGAAGATTTCACCGCAGGCGACTTCGTGCGATGGTCTCGTCAGGTAATCGATCTGCTTGGACAAATTGCGCAAGCTGTTCCAGTAGATAGTGAACTGCGAACCACGGCAATTGCTGCCGCAGATTTGGTGAACCGTGGCGTTATTGCTTCAGTCTCGGAAGTTACTGTCACAACCACGCAGGGATAAATCGTTCGATTCCCCAGGACTTCGCTATCGCATCACGGTTACTCTCATTGCGTCGGGTTTGCAAGAGCGCTGTCTGAATATCAATAGTGACATCAGTTGCTGCGGTAGCGACCTTTCGTGAAATCTCTAAAATGTTGGTGTGCTCAATGACAAGGCTGGCAAGCCTTGGAGTCATAGGTTTGACCGGTTCCGCGTGCGCAGCACGTATGACACCCTCGAGATCACCGAACGCCTGAATAAGTGCTGCCGCAGTTTTCTCTCCAATGCCAGGCACGCCTGGTATTCCATCAGAGGAGTCACCACGCATGATGGCGAAATCGACATAGGAATGTGCAGCGACCCCATACCTGTCGATGACTCCAGCTTCATTTAATAATGGCCACTTGGACATTCCACCATTGACGGCGAGCAGCAGTTGAACCTGATGTTTCTCACTGACAACCTGAACTAAGTCTCTGTCGCCCGATACAACGATCACCGGACCTTGAATGCGTTGAGCCAGTGTGGCAGCGATGTCATCAGCTTCGAATTGATCGACGCCAATTCGTGGAATGGTTGAGACATCCAAGAGATCAGCCAAAGCCTCGATTTGAGGACTGAGGGTGTCCGGCTCATCTTCAAGGAAGACACCGTCTTGGGTCGTTTCCAGCACGCGATGGGTCTTGTAGCTGGGGAGAAGGTCAACACGCCACTGTGGGCGCCAATCAACGTCCCAGCAAGCCACGATCGCTCGGGGAGCGTAGGTTGCGTGAAATGAGTCCAGCATGGCGAGAAATCCGCGTAGCGCCTGGTGTGGCCGGCCATCAGGAGCTTTCATCGAATCAGGTAACGCGTAGAAGGCACGGTAATAGAGCGAGGCCGTATCGAGCACGAGAACGGGGTCTTGTGACATGCATGAATGGTCTCAGAATCCGTCCTAAAATTTGGGATCGATATGGCTTAGGTTGTTCCCATGGATCAAGCATTTGGCACGGCTGATTTTCTCTCGCGAATTGGGAAAGTGCGGCAGGCGGCACAAGTAGGTGGTGTCGACGCAGTATTAGTCACTCCCGGTTCAGATTTACGCTACCTAACCGGGTATGACGCCAAGGCGCTTGAACGCCTGACCTGCTTAGTAATACCCATAGCTGCAGATCCCGTCATTGTGGTGCCCAATCTGGAAGTTCTTGCAGCCAAAGCAAGTCCAATTGCGCTCCTCGGGATGGAGATCATTGGTTGTGATGAAGGTGATGATCCGTACGAGACAGTCGCCCAAGTGATGCAAGGTATTGCGAAAATCGCCGTCGATGATCACATGTGGGCCTCGAAGGTTCTTCGGTTGAAGTCGGCCATGCCACTGGTGGAACAAGTTCTTGCGGGGCAGTTCATCGACCCCATTCGTATGCGTAAGGATGCTCGAGAGATTGATGCGCTGCGGCGCGCTGGCGCGGCAATTGATCGAGTTCATGCCCGAGTTCCAGAACTCTTGCGGCCTGGTCGTACCGAACGTGAAGTTGGACGAGACATCGCGGAACTGATCATCGCTGAAGGCCACGTAGCGGTTGATTTTGTGATCGTTGCCGCTGGAGCCAATGGAGCAAGCCCACACCACGAGGTGTCCGACTACATCATTCAATTAGGCGATGCTGTCGTGGTCGATATTGGCGGGACTATGCCCGATGGGTACTGCAGTGATTGCACGCGAATGTATGCCGTGGGTAATCCCGGCAGTGAGTATCGAGAAAAATACGACGTCTTATTCGAAGCACAAAAGCAATCGCGTGAGTCTGCACGTCCCGGCGTGAGCGCAGGTAGTGTTGATGCCGCGGCCCGAAATTATCTGGATGATTTCGGCCTAGGTGATCTTTTCATTCATCGCACAGGTCACGGTATCGGTATGCAAACACATGAGGAGCCCTATATCTTCCAAGGGAGTTCGTTCGTACTTGAACCGGGGATGGCTTTTAGTATTGAGCCTGGCTTCTACGACGAGGGACGTTTTGGTGCACGCATTGAAGATATCGTCGTGTGCACTGAAAGTGGTATCGAGTCTATGAATCACCAACCGCATGAACTCATCGTCGTCGAATAGTCATTGATGATGAGAAGGAAATCAACAGTTGCAGCTCATCACACACAGTCTGCCGATTCCAAAGTGCTTACGTACCGTCATCGCGGTGCCTCGGTGTTTGACCGAGGCAACTTGCCTACATGACGAAGTTCTGGCGTTGGGCCTGTGCTATCTGCGGTGGTGTCGTACTGTGGTTGGCATTTCCGCCCGTAAATATTGGTTGGTTTGCCATTTTCGGCGTAGCTCTCATTATTGCTTCGTTGTTCTTGGCTCGACCTCGTCAAGCCTTCGGATTGGGTTTCCTGGCGTCAAGTATTTTCTTTCTCTTACTTTTACACTGGCTCACCATTGTTGGCATCGATGCATGGATTCTCTTGTCATTGGTCTGCGCGGCGTGGTTTGGTCTGATGGGTGTAGTCATTTGCCTTGCGACTCGAAATCGTTGGTGGCCTCTGCTCGTACCCGGGGTGTGGATCGCACAGGAGTGGATTCGCGGATCGTGGCCCTTCGGTGGATTCCCATGGGGAACCCTTGCGTTTTCACAGGTCGAGACACCTATGGGCAAGATGGCAACCGTATTAGGCCTGCTTGGCGATTCTGGCTGGGTGGTCTTGAGCGCATCGTTACTCGTGCTGGCAGTTCAACATGTGATGATCAAAAAACGTCAAAGCGCGGTAATTGCGGGTGCAGGTGCTTGCTTGTTGATCATGCTGCCTGGCGTGATTGCGCTTCCTCATCATGGTGACAATCACGGGGGAGTTGCGAGTACTCGTATTGGTGTAGTCCAGGGCGGGACACCTTCTCTAGGCATGAACGCGTTCGATGTTCGCCGTGCAGTGCTTGACAACCATGTTCGCGAAACTATGCAACTGGCTAGAGATGTTGACCACAATGTTTCCCAAGCTCCAGCATTTGTACTTTGGCCGGAAAATTCATCCGATTTAGATCCATATCTCGATCAAGCGGCATCCGCTGCGATTGGTGTCGCTGCTCGTTCTATTAATGTTCCGATTTTGATAGGTGCAGTCGTCAGTAATCCTCAAGACTCAAACACGGTTTTGAATGCTGGGATTCTGTGGGATCCAACCACAGGTGCAGGTCAGCAATACAACAAGACACATCCAGTTCCATTTGGTGAATACATTCCGTTTCGTGAAATCCTTGCACCCTTGATTGATCGCTTTGATCGAATCGGTCGGGATTTTGCGGCTGGTACATCCACGGGAATCTTTCAGATAGGTGATGTAGATGCCGGTAACGTGATTTGTTTTGAAATCGCATACAACAGCGTTATCAGCCCTCTGATTTCGCAAGGTGCAAGAGTTTTGACCGTTCAAACAAATAACGCTACGTATGCAGGCACAGCCCAACCTGATCAACAGTTCATGATTGAGCGAATGCGGGCACTAGAGACAGGTCGAAGTGTCGTTGTTGCGGCAACCACGGGTATCTCTGCATTCATCAATCCTGATGGATCAGTGCTCAGTCAGATAAATGAAGGAGAGACCGGCAGCATGGTGCGTTCCGTTGCCCTTCGTGGCCAGCGGAACTTGGGGAGTCACGTAGGGTCCCTCGTCGTGTTTTTATGGGGATTGGGGTCGGTTGGAGTGGTCTTTGTCTTGTCTGCGCGAGCCGTGCGCGATCGACGCAGGGGTCAACATAAGGTGGTGAAGTGACGTTCGAAGACCTTGGCCGGATTCTGGTCATCATCCCAACCTTCAATGAATTGGAATCATTGCCCGTCATTATTGGGCGAGTTCGACACAGTGTTCCCGAGGCCTACATTCTGGTTGCCGATGACAATTCTCCCGATGGCACGGGCAAGCTTGCCGACACTTTCGCCCAGAGCGACGCACACGTTCAAGTGATGCATCGTCTTGGCAAAGAAGGTTTAGGCGCTGCATATTTGGCGGGTTTTGCCTGGGCCTTGCAGCAGGGTTACGACGTTGTAGTGGAAATGGATGCTGATGGTTCGCATCAGCCTGAGCAATTACCGTTGCTCTTGGATGCCCTTCGTGACGCCGATTTAGTTCTTGGATCTAGATGGGTTGAAGGCGGCGGAACCGTGAACTGGCCAAAGAGTCGACAATTTCTTTCTCAAGGCGGCAGTTTGTACACGCGAGTGCTGCTTGGAATACCACTGAGGGACGTGACCGGGGGCTACCGCGCATTCAGAGCGCAAACACTGCGACAACTTGATCTGCACGAAGTTGCGTCCCAAGGCTATTGCTTTCAAGTGGACCTGGCTTGGCGGGCCGCGCAACGTAATCTTCGAGTTGTTGAGGTACCCATCACATTCGTTGAACGCACAGCCGGTGCGAGCAAGATGAGTCAAAAAATCGTTGTTGAAGCGCTATGGCGAGTGACCGTATGGGGTTTCGATGATCGCGTCACGCGCCTTCGCCGAAAGGCGCAAAAAAGACGTGCAGCTGAGAAAAGTCGAAACACCTAGGATGAAAAAGTTCCTGCTTCTGGGATATCCAGTCCTGGAATTTTGTACCGCATTGTTCTTCATCGTATGGCTGGGTTTCGGCTGGACCTTTCTTATTTACATTGTCGGAATCCCAATTGGATGGATTGCACTCAAAGCTGCGGGTCGTCAATCACGAGAACTCGCGAGAAATCAACAGCTACCTTCCCGGGCATTAAGTTTTCGTTTCGTTGCAGGAATGTTGTTTTTGATTCCTGGATTCTGGACAGACGTACTAGCGCTTTTGTGCTTTATACCGTTAGTCCAGGCAAGGATTGCTGCTCCGTTTGCATTCTTACACTCGAATGCAAGCAATCTGCAGTCGAGAATTAATCCTTGGGATGATGGATCTGAAATTGTTGAAGGGGTCGTCATTCATGAGAACGACGACCCCACAACACCGAACTCATGAGGTTGCGAAGATCAAGCAGTTTTCAAAGCCGGGAGTTCATGTGCGTGAAGGAGTTCAAGCCGCTCGGCTAAAAGGTCCTCAAGCTCAGCAATAGAACGTCGTTCGAGCAACATGTCCCAGTGGGTTCGGACATAACGCTCTTCCTTGACGTCGGTGGACGCCATATTGGCAAGAATTCCCTGAGCCTTGGCTTCTCGGCCACAACGGCAGCCCCAAGTGTGTGGAATGTCTTCGGCTTCAGTTGAGAACGGCACCACAGTGCTGTGCCCCGTTGGGCAGATGTAGGTCAGTACCTGTCGATCAGCTGGCACCACATGGAGATCATTTTCAAGGCTCAGGGCGCCAATCCGCGTCCCGCGCATGGAAATTTCATTCATAACCCTGCTCCTTCACTTCGGCTTGCTGTTCGTGGAAATTAGACGGTTGTGTTCACCATCTGGTTCCACTGGGGCAAACCTTTGCTGGAGCTCCATATTCCCGAAAAACTGTGGGGGAGGGGTTATGAGGAGGTAAAGGTCCCATCAGGGAATGGGGCCGGTTCCTGGAATTCCCCATTGTCGCTATTCCATGCCAGCCAAATGGCAGAGCTAGCGCTCGCTAGCCCGATAGCCCCGGCGATTACGTTCATAACTGCATTGTTGAACCCCAAGGTGATCCAGCCAAAGAGCCAGATCGTGGCAAAGCCAGCACTCAGCAGGCTGCGACGTGATCGCGAGGTCATGGCGTAACCGTATCGGTCCCTTCTGACACCTCGAAGCGATCATTGGCCCTAAAGTTCAGGAATGGATTGGCACCAGCAGTTTTCAGCACAAGCGGCTGCCGAGGGTAAGCCTGTGCATGTTCCAGTGCCTTGGGGCGCAAGTGGAGATGGATTCGTGTTCTTCCCAAATGGCGAACGGCGTTGGGGATTACACGGTGCTTCAGGAGTGTTGATCCGCCATCGTGATGACAATGGGGTCGAGACGTTTTTCCTGGCTCAGCGCGGAGATAACGTTGAAGGTGGTCGCAGCCAATGGGCTATTCCTGGGGGAGCCATCGAAACAGGAGAGAGCCCCGTTGATGGTGCAATTCGTGAATTCCGCGAAGAAATAGATATTGAAATTGACTATGAGATTCTTGGCGAGCACGCCGCTCATGTTCATGAGGTGTGGTCGTACACAACCGTGGTTGTCGAAGTAAAAGAAAAGTTTTCGCCACCAGTCGAGCTTCAGTGGGAAAACAAAGCCTCAGGATGGTTCACACGCCAAGAGATTGCTGGACTTAACACATATGAAGAGTTTCAGGTAGCCCTGGAACACTTATTCACAATTATTGATCAGCGTTCTTAATGAATTGCAGCGCCTGAAGAATTACCCCGCTTGGCTCAAGCCAAAAACCAGCAACCATGGTGACTGGACCCAAAGAGAATCGACCGAGTTCACCAAATTGCTCAGCGCCCGCAGCAAGCGCTTGATTCAAGGTTCCTTCGACATCGTCAACGGTAAATGCCAGGCGCCCTGCTCCAAGCTGGAAACCGTATGTCGGCATATGCGGGGCAGTAGATTCCTGTAATTCAATGCGAAATATGTCGCTGCCACTGCGAACTTCGGTATAGCCCTGGTAGTCCGAACCCGCTGGCGCATCAACGACTTCAAGCCCAAGTGTTGCAGGCCAGAATGCTCTGCTTGCGACATAGTTTGGAACCAGCATGCGCAGACCCTTGATGTAACTGCGATCACCAGCGCTTACCTGAACATTGGTGCCGTCTGGATCCTGCAGGATGACATCGGGTCCATCGTGCTGAGATGATTGGATGTAGATGCGATCCACGCCGAGCTTGATGGGATCCATTGAATACGGCAGTTCATTTGGATTGGGAATCGAGCGACAGATTGCTTCGATGGCAACACCTCGTTCACCGTTATTGAAAATAATGGTTTCATGCGTGTGCGCCTGAGGGATCGAAGGATCTTGACCTTCGGCGATATCTGACTGAACTCGTCTCACCAAGTTGAGACCCAAATCATCAACGTAGAACTTGCCGTAAGCGTCAGCATCTGAGCCGTTGACGGCAATATGTGAAATCGTATGAACAGTCATGAATCCTCCAAAGGCCCGTAGTTTGTCAGGAATTAGGGGGCTTTGGAGCCACAACACATATTCCGGCATTCACCTGAATCTTGCCGATAATGTACATTATGACACTTATTCTTTTACGGGAATCCGTCTGAATTGATGTGTTTGGCCCTACTGTGGCCCCTGATCTCTTCACAGAACGGAATATGTATTCATGAGCACCAGCGCCTCTGCAGGGATTGTCGAACAAACCTATTTTCATCGCTTAGCGATCGCTACGCCTGACCATCAAGAATTCATTGACTGGTTCTCACACCTGCTCGGTACGGTCACCATTGATGCTCGGTATCTACAACCCCATGGCATCCCATTTGGCTTGGAACAGACCCCAACCCAGGCGAGGGAATCAGGGGCTGATCTCAACACCATTTGGCTGGGAACCATGCCGTTCGTAATCTTTTCCGCTGACAGTCCCCAAAGCCCTATTGCATCCTTCATCGAGAAATTTGGAACGGCTCTGCACTCAGTAGCCTGGCATGTTCCCGATCTTTGGAAGGCTGATGCGACACTTCGTCGCCATGGGTATCGCCTGACTGGTTACGACATTCCAGGGCGGCACTTCTTCATTCACCCGGCTGATACGTCGTGGATGCTTATCGAAATCTCCGATACCCACTTCGCTCAGGACCCTCGTGACTACGACGACGTGTTACCAGCCCGTCCCGTCGATTCGATTGTGAAAGACGCACAATTTGCGTGGCTCACTATGGCTGCACAAGAGCCCCGGGCGTCTGCAGACAACATTGCAACACTGTTTGAAACAAGTGAAGTATCTGGCTATCCCACGGATGCTGGACAAGAGGTCATTGATCTCAAGGTCTACGACATCATCACGCGATTTAGTAAGCGCGATGAAACGTCTTCCGAACGCGATCACTTGCATTCAATGTGCTTTGCTGTTCCTGATTTAGCTGACACGTGCGATCGCTTACGCGCAGCCGGCATTCGCATCACATCGCAAGATGACACGAGTGCCTGGTCTGAGGCCGCCGATACACACGGTCTGCTGATGCAGTGGGTATCGGCCGCTTCACTACCCGCTTAAACCCCCAATCATCACTGCCCTCCCCTACTTGAGGGCGCTCAATCTTCGAGAAAGAAGACCTTGTGTTTGACCTAGTAGAAGCGATTGAGATTTCGCAGCGTGTGCGCCCCATGAATGGTGGGTTCGAATGTGAAACTCTGAAAACTCCGCACGGTGGAATCTTTGGTGCCTATCAACTATTTCAAATAGTGATCGCATCGGAGATGGCGGTCCCTGATAAACGTGTCTTCTCAATTCAAACCGTATTCGCCAACGGTGGTGTGAGCGGTGACGCGGCCCAGATAAGTATTGAAACTCTGCAAAATGGTCGTTCATTTGCTTTCTTGTCAGTCACATTTCGGCAAGCAACAACGATCATTTCCCGGCATGAAGTGATGCTGACTGTCGATGAATCAGACTTCCTTCACCATAGAAATGCCGGCAATCCACCTGTGGATCTAGATTCCTGGGAGGAATTGCAATCAGGTTTGTGGCCTAGACCAGCGCACCGTGACCCAAATTCAAACATTGACCAACTGTCAATTCACTATCAGTTAGACGTCCAGCCTGATCCAATGATCACACGCGCTCTCCTGGCTTTGGTTTCAGAACCAGCGATCATGGCCGCAATCAATACTTATCACGAGATTCCCGCATCCTCACCTGGTCGGGTTCCTGGCAATGTACTGGCGCAATCAATTACGTTACTTGAGCCCGCAGATTTAGTAAAAGGCGTGATATTGCGCTCTACAGCACAATACGCGGGTCAAGGCCGAGTGCATGGGCACGGGAACATGGTCAATGCAGAGGGCAATTTAATCGCAACCTACTCAACTACCGGTGTACTACGCCAACCGCGCTAATGCACTAATTCCTCAGGCATCGGGCAGCTGCAGATCAGATTCCGATCGCCGTAGGCACCGTCGATTCGTCGCACTGGAGGCCAATATTTGGAACCTGATGCAACACCCGTCGGAAATGCTCCTAAACGAGCCGGATAAGGCATATTCCATTCACCGATAACACAATCAGCTGTGTGTGGAGCATTGCGAAGCGGGCTCTCTTCGATCGCCCACTGACCAGTTGCAACCGTGTCGATTTCACGCCTAATGGCGATCATCGCATCAATGAACCGATCAATTTCAGCGAGGTCCTCGGATTCAGTCGGCTCAATCATTAACGTGCCTGCCACTGGGAAGGACATCGTTGGTGCATGGAAGCCGTAGTCCATAAGTCGCTTAGCGATGTCATCAACAGTCACGCCAGTAGCCGCGGTTATCGGACGAACATCCAAAATACACTCATGTGCAACGAGCCCAGTACTTCCCGTGTACAGCACTGGGTAATCATCGCCAAGACGTTGTGCAATGTAATTAGCAGACAGAATCGCTACCTGTGTGGCTCGTTTCAATCCATCCGCACCCATCAGGCGAATGTAGGCATATGGAATCGGCAAAATTCCGGCACTGCCCCAGGGAGCCCCGCTGACTGGCCCTACTCCCCCATCGGCATGGCCACGTCCCAGTGGTCCGGCTTCAGGGCGTAGTGGGTGCGAAGGCAGGTATGGGGCTAAATGAGCCCGAACGGCTACCGGCCCAACGCCTGGACCGCCACCGCCATGCGGGATGCAAAAAGTTTTGTGCAAATTGAGATGCGAAACGTCTGCACCAAATTTCCCTGGTTTAGCTAAACCCACAAGCGCATTAAGGTTTGCTCCATCGACGTACACTTGGCCACCTGCATCGTGAATCATTGCACAGATGTCACTTACTGCAGTTTCAAAAACACCATGTGTTGACGGATACGTAATCATGAGTGCAGCTAAATTCCCTGCATACTCCTGAATCTTTGCCTGAAGATCTAATACATCAACGTTGCCCAGATCATCGCATTTGACCACGACAACTTGCATTCCCACCATAACGGCGCTGGCTGCATTAGTGCCGTGAGCGCTACTCGGAATCAAACAAATATTGCGATGTGAATCCCCGCGAGCTAAGTGGTATGCCCGAATCGCGAGCAGCCCTGCGAATTCGCCTTGTGACCCCGCATTCGGTTGAACACTCACTGCGTCATATCCAGTGACTTCTGCGAGAAATCCTTCGAGTTTTTGTATCAACTCAATTGAACCTGCAGCAGTATGTAGGGGGGTAAATGGATGTAGGTTCGCAAACTGAGGCCAGGTAATGCTTTCCATTTCAACAGCTGCGTTCAACTTCATTGTGCAAGAACCCAAAGGGATCATTGCGCGATCCAGAGCTATATCCAGATCAGAAAGTTTGCGCAGGTATCGCATCATCGAGGTTTCATTGTGATGAGTATTAAATACTGGATGTGAAAGGAATGGAGTGGTTCGTGTAGAGACGGTAGAGACTGACCGCTCTACGTCAGTGAAAGCCAGAGTTGAATCTGGCTGAGTTGCCCGCCAAAGTGTCTCAATATCTTGCGATGAAGTCACTTCATTAGTTGACGCCGAAACGGTGTCGTCGTCTACGAAACGAATCGCAATTCCGAACGTGGCAGCACTTTCAACAATTGCTCGAGCTTGGCCCGGCACAGTCCATTGCACAGTGTCAAAAATTGGGCCATCGGAAACTTTCACACCAAGTATTGCAAGTCCGGCCCGCAATGTGAGTGCGGCCGTATTCACTCGTTGTGCAATTGCGGTGAGCCCGTTTGGACCGTGGTAGCTCGCATACATCGCCGAGATGATGGCCAGAAGCACCTGTGCTGTACAGATATTGCTTGTCGCCTTTTCACGTCGGATGTGTTGTTCACGGGTTTGAAGTGCGAGTCGATACGCAGGATTACCTTCTGCATCAACACTCACACCCACAAGGCGTCCAGGCAGCGATCGTTCCAATCCTGACCGAACGGACATAAAGCCTGCGTGCGGCCCGCCAAAGCCCATCGGAACACCGAAGCGTTGTGCGCTGCCAATAACGATATCCGCTCCAAGATCGCCAGGAGCAGCCAAAATGGTGAGAGCCAAAAGGTCCGCAGCGACAACAGCCAAAGCGCCAGCACTGTGTGCTTGATCAATGATCGAGTCAATGCATTTGATCGCCCCAGATGAGCTTGGGTAACTTACGAGAACGCCCGACCAGGGTCCTTGGGGCCATGGCATTGCTAAATCGGCGATAACGAGATCTACCCCAATAGGTTCTGCGCGCGTCGCCAATACAGCCAAGGTCTGTGGATGGGTATCAGCATCGACCAGGAATCGACTTACCCCTTTTGGTCCTTGGCGAACAGCCAAGGTCATCGCTTCGGCTGCCGCAGTTGGTTCATCCAGGAGCGATGAACCGGCAACAGGCAGTCCCGTGAGATCTTCGATCATGGTCTGGAAATTGATGAGTGCCTCGAGGCGCCCTTGGCTTATCTCTGGCTGGTAGGGCGTGTAGGCGGTGTACCACGCTGGGTTCTCAAGCACATTTCGCTTAATGACTGCTGGGGTGTGGGTGCCGTGGTAGCCCAATCCGATCATGCTGGTCAGTACCGTGTTTTTCTCGGCAAGTTCAGCAAGCTCAGCCAACACTGCAGCTTCGTCAAGGGCGTCAGGAATGGAAAGGGCCTGCGTCCATGCAATCACTTCGGGCACGACAGCGTCTGTCAAAGCGTCAAGGTGTTCATAACCAATGGTCTGCAACATATGTTCAATTCCCGAAACATCGGGACCGATATGACGATCAACAAATGTGTACTCGCGTGCAGACATAGCTCTCCTCAGGTGAAGACACGTGTTGTGTCATCTCCCCCTCTGTTGCCCGCGATAATCGCGACCTGAGAGCTTCCCGATGCTTCGCATCAGTTTCACCGTCGGTGGGGCCGAAGCCCACCTTCCAGAGGTGCCTTCCCCATGCGGTCCGTTTGCCTGAGAGGTTGTCGGGGAGATTTGCTCCTTCGGCGCCTTACATCACTGGACGTAATGAAAAGACTCTCCCGCGTGGGGTCAATCAGCGTTACTGATCTTAATAGATCAATTATTTAGCCTGCGACACGGCGCGCACGGCGCGCCGCAAGTTCATCTTCAGTCGTCGATGGGGTCACGGTTCCACCGTCGGGCCGCTCCCCTGGCAATGTAGCCAACGTGCCTTCGACCTCTCGCCAAACACTGCCCACGGCAATGCCGAACACTCCTTGACCACCGCGAACAAGGTCGATGACCTCATCTGCACTGCGGCATTCATAAATAGTTGCGCCATCGCTCATCAATGTCATTCGCGCTAAATCTTCACTTGACCGTAAGGCCAGGTGATCAACTGCGGCCCGAATATTTGGCAACGAGACTCCGGTATCAATGAGGCGCTTCACGATCCGCAGCACCAAAATATCCCGAAAACTATAAAGGCGTTGCGTGCCAGATCCATGGGCACCGCGAACTGTTGGAGAAACCAAATCTGTACGTGCCCAGTAATCAAGCTGGCGATACGTGATACCCGCGGCGGCACACGCCACTGGCCCGCGGTAGCCAATGTCTTGAGGCAATGGACGCAGATCTGCGTCATCAAACAGTGATCCTTGCGGGTCAACCTTTGGTTGATCGACGTTCACGTGCTGCCTCCTGTGCGCATTGGCACCACTGGGGGAAGTGGGCTAGACAGACGTTACGAACTCGAGGGTATCTCGGTCAACGCAACACACGGTGTGTTGCAGACCAAAGTCTGAACCTCCAGATGAGGGTTCCTTATTGGAAATCCTCAGGTGAAATCTCGTCGAGAAAGGCGCGAAATTTCTCGACTTGATCGTCATCGATGTCGTCATCTTCTTGCATCTGGAAACCTGCTTCTGCGAGAACTTGCGCGGTGGCAGTAATGGGAACCTCAAGTCTCAGGGCGATGGCTACTGCATCAGACGGACGAGCACTGACCTGAACCTCATTATCGAAGACCAAGAGGGCGTGAAACGTTCCATCGACGAGATCGCTGATCCGGACTTCTACGAGCCGAACCCCAAATGCCGTGAAGAGATTCGCGATGAGATCGTGGGTCATCGGCCGAGGCGGCAACACACTTTGAGTCGCATACGCGATTGCTGTGGCTTCGACGGCACCTATCCAAATGGGGATAACGCGCTCGCCTTCGACTTCCTTGAGCAACATGATTGGAGTGTTGGCGGGCATCTCCATGCGCACCCCAATGAATTCAAGTTCATGCACGCGACCAGCGTACGGCCTAGACCTTGCCTCCGCGAACAAGTTCAGCGCGAAGCAGAGCCGCGTGGAGCTGAACGAAGAGCGAGGCAAGCTCGCGAATAGTCTCCTGAGCTCGAACAGCAGCCTCACGATCGCGCGGTTTGGTGTATGGAGTTGCAATCTGTTCCACTAAACCGCTGTCACGATCAGCGGTCACGCGAAAAGCTCTGAGATGTCGAGGTTCCACGCCGAACTGAGAAAGGCGGGCAACCACGGTGGCAACTGCAACTGCGTCTTCGTCGTAGTGTCCACCTGCAGTAACTGCAATAAGACCATAAGACTCAAGTTGTGCGACCGTGGCTTCAGGAAGTTCAACATGCTCGGCCAACTCGGTGCGGGTCAAACGAACACGGCCTGCGCCCGCCCGAAAATCATCAGCACGTAAACCTGAGCCAGCAACAACAACTGGTGCTTCTTGCGTTTCAGCATCCAGATGTTCGCGGATCACCTTCAACGGTAGGTATTGATCTCTTTG
>CAEZVB010000007.1_pt1 | contig 29216 bp, 29 predicted proteins | sample 7264631 | NCBI WGS metagenome assembly CAEZVB01 (sample SAMEA6813846, study PRJEB35770) | uncultured Actinomycetes bacterium | biome: Freshwater; feature: Freshwater reservoir; material: water | place: Czech Republic | collected 2017-05-23 | depth 0.5m m | reverse complement strand
CTCGCGGATCGTCTCTTCAATTTTCAAGGTTGATGCTGGGTCAAGAGCTGAACATGGCTCGTCCATGAGCAAGACGTGCGGGTTGACTGCAAGTGCTCGTGCAATCACGAGTCGCTGCTGTTGGCCACCTGAAAGTTCTCCTGCTGCATGGTCAAGACGATCCTTGACTTCATTCCAGAGGCCAGCTGAGGTAAGAGTTTGCTCAACAAGTTCATCGTGATTGCTGCGCTTCATGCCTGAAAGCTTCAGACCTGACAACACGTTGCCCCGAATGGTCATCGATGGGAATGGGTTTGGCTTCTGAAAGACCATTCCAATGTTCAGGCGGATGTGCACTGGGTCAACGGTCGGGCCGTAAATATCTTTGCCTTCGTACAAGACTTCGCCAGCAAGCGCTGCACCTGGAAGCAACTCATGCAAACGGTTCAGCGTTCGAATGAAGGTTGACTTACCGCAGCCTGACGGCCCAATAAGTGCTGTGACCGTGTTCTTCTCGAACTGCATGTTCACACCTTCAAGCACCTTGCGGGTGTTGAACCACACGCTCACATCACGTGTCTCAAGTTCAATAGGGCGAATCTCGGCGGCCTTGGCAAATTCATTTTCGAGCGCAACAACGCTCTTCTCGAACTCTGCTGTTGACATGTCGTCTTCCTCCATGATTGATCTCGCCTTGCCTTACTTGACTTTGTTGCGGCCGATGAGCCGCGCAGTCGTGAACAAAATTGCTACTAACACCATCAAAATCAATGCTGAGCCCCAAGCACGTGTAACTGCATCTGGATACGGCTGAGCAACGTTTTCAAAGATCGACACAGGCAGCGTGCTGATTGGATCTGAGAAGGGATTCGTCACCGTCGCATCGTTCTTGCCAGCAGTCATCAGGAGCGGGGCAGTTTCACCGATCACTCGAGCGACACCAAGGATGATCGCTGTGACAATGCCGGTTTTGGCCGCAGGAAGCACGACCTGAAAAACAGTGCGCGCGCGAGTCGAGCCGAGTGCAAGAGCTCCGGTGCGAAGATCGTCTGGAACCAAGCGCAATACTTCTTCAGCTGTACGAGCAACCGTTGGCAGCATCAAAATTGCGTAAGCCAAACCACCAGCAAATGCGCTGGTGTTGATGGCACCGGTCAAAATCAAGGTAGTGAGAATAAACAAACCGGCGACCACGGATGGCACACCCGACATCGACTGCACGAAGAAGCGAACATAAGGAACTGCCTTGCCACGCACTTCAGTGATGTAAATCGCTGTGGCAATACCAATTGGTACTGCGATCAAAGCTGAGATTGCAACGATCAACAGCGTGCCGAGGGCAGCGTGAGCAATGCCGCCATACTCAAGGGGTGTTGATGGGCTGATGTACGTGGAGTTTTGGGTCAGGAAAGGAATCGACAGAGCCTTGAGGCCATGCGAGAGCAATGACCAGATCACCGAAATGATGACTACAAAACTGAAGATCGATGCACCAATTGCATTCACAATGATGATCGAGTCACCAATGCCGCGCTTGCCTTTAGTGAGGGAGGCGGCAATGCCTGAGGCAATGAGTTGAAGTGGCAGGTAAATGACCATGACCAAGGCATCGGGGATGTCGCTGAATTGAAACATCGCTACGACGATAAGTAACGGCACGATTACAGCCAGAGCGACAGTCACATCGAATTTCTTGGTGCGCTTACTCCACGGACGAATGCGTTCTTGCTGCTGCAAGGTCGGAATTCTCGATGGATCAAATAGCGTCGTCACTTCTTCAACCGTCCTGTCCGGCTGACAATGAGGTTGGCGATCATGTTGACGATGAGCGTCATGAGGAACAAGAAGAAGCCGGCAGCGAGAAGCAACTGGACTTCGAATGGACCGGAAGCTTCACCAAAGCGGGAAACGATCAACGTTGCGACTGAACCGCCGCCTGATTCGATGACGTGGTACCAGTTGGTGTCGTATACGAGCTTGAGTACGAAGAACACGGCAATGGTCTCACCCAATGCGCGGCCAAGACCGAGCATCACACCCCCGACGATGCCGCCGCGGCCATAAGGAAGCGCAACGTAGCGAAGCATTGTCCAAAGGGAGCAACCAAGCGCTTCAGCTGCGTTAATCAGATCTGGCGGTGTGCGACCTAGAACTTCACGAGTGACCGACGTGGTAATGGGAATCACCATGATGGCAAGAACAAAACCCGCGATAAATGGCGTTCCTAAGAAGTTGCCAGATGCATTTTCAAAGAAAGGGATCCAGCCTAGATATTCGTTCAGTAGCCGCTGCCACTCATCAGCTTGAGGGTTCAGAACGTAGAAGGCCCATAAACCCAAGATCACTGAGGGAATAGCTGCCATCAGGTCGATCGAGTTAGTCAAAACCGATGCAAGTTTCTTGGGTGCAAGAAAGACGATAAAAATTGAAAGCAAGAGAGACGCCGGAACAGCAATAACCAAGGCAACAACTGAAAGCAAGATCGAGCCATAAAGCATGCCGAAAATGCCAACGGAGACTGGATCAGTGGTGAGATCCCAAGCTGTGGTGGTTAAGAAACTGAAGCCAAGCTCCTGAAACACAGGAAGTGCTTGGGCACCCAAGAAGACGGCGATACCCGCCAAGATGATGAGCGAAACAAACGCCGCAACCGTGATGGCCCGATTGAAAACCCGGTCGCCGCGATGCGAGGTCGCCGCTGCTTGGAGATCGCGCTGTTGAAGGTCCGGGGTGGCCATGTCCAGATACTGGTCTAGGCAGGTTGACGGCAAGGGGCTCCGAGGGGGAACACTGATCGACATAAAGATGAACGGAAAGTGAATTCCCCCGAGGGGGAGCCACTTGGCATCGTTTCCATGAGGGGGCAAGGTTGACCCATGCAGATTGAAATGTGGTCAGACCTCGTGTGCCCGTGGTGCTTTATTGGTAAGCGCCAACTTGAGATTGCTCTTGAGCAGTTCCCCCATCGCGATCACGTAATGGTGAACCACCGGGCCTATCAGCTCAATCCCCAGGCTGAACCATCAACCACTCCGACCACCCAAATGCTGGCCCAGAAATACGGCGTGAGCTTGGACGAAGCAAACGCAATGTTGCGCAACGTGAGCGATGCTGCTGAGCGGGTCGGACTCAACTTCCAGCTTGAACGCACCTTGAGTGGAAACACCCGAGACGGACATCGATTAGTGCTGTGGGCGCAACGCATCGATCACTCCAAAGGGCAGCAACTTCTTGAGACCTTGTTGAGTGCTTATTTCGAAGGCGGTGAATCAATCTTTGGAATTGAAACGCTGGCGGAGTTCGCGTCAGCTTCCGGTTTCAATGCAGCTGAAGCTCTGGTGTTTTTACACTCGTCGGAATTGATTGATGAGGTACGACGCGATCAGGAAATTGCGCAAGCTCTTGGCTGCACTGGTGTTCCATTTTTTGTTATCGATGATCGCTTCGGTGTGACCGGAGCACAATCAAGTGAACTTTTTGCATCGGCACTTCAACAAGCCTGGGATTCAAGGGTTACTACGAAATGACGGGGCAGATATTTTTGATTCGCCACGGTGAAACGAAGTGGAGTGTATCGGGAAAACACACTGGTAGCACTGATGTTCCACTCACACCCAAAGGAAAGGAAGCAGCACGAGCGCTTGTAAACGTCGTTCCAAAAAATCCTGATCTTGTCTTATGCAGTCCACTCCTTCGTGCACAACACACTGCGGCACTCGCCGGACTAGTGGTGACTCGAATCGAGCCGAATCTCATTGAATGGGATTATGGGAACTATGAAGGTCGAACTACTGCTGAAATTCGTGCAGAACTGAAGGACCCATCATGGCTAATTTGGGATTACCCAATACCGAATGGCGAACAACTCACCGATGTTGCATTGCGAGTCGATCGCGTTATCGCTGAATTGATTCCTATCGTGCAAAGCGGCGGAACTGTTGCACTCGTTGCCCATGGTCACGTGTTACGTATTTTGACCGCTCGTTGGCTAGGTCTTAGCCCAATCAATGGGCGCCTTTTTGCTCTATCGCCAGCGACGGTATCGACTTTAGGTTTCGAACATGAGCAACGCGTGATCACCATGTGGAACGCACCCGCGTAGATTGGCACTGTGCAGAACAACGCTTCAACCCCACGCCAACTCCGGTTTGCGGTGTTTTTGCAATCATTTGCCGCCCTTTTGCTCCTTGGCGCAGGTATCGTGCGAATAAGCGCCCTCGGAGTGGATCTTTGGGCTGTTGTTTTCCTCATTCTTGGCCTGGTCGCTGCTACTGCAGCTGTGCTGATACTTCGAGTAATCCGCAGGTCATAGACTTCCCTCACCAAGGGGAGCTCGCATATTCGGCGGGCTGAGAGGGTGGACGCATCCACCGACCCACACAACCTGATCTGGGTAATGCCAGCGCTAGGGAAAAGGTCGAAATGTTCTCGTCAGTTTTTAAGAAAATTGCCGTGCTTAGCGCTGCAAGCTCACTTGCACTCCTTGCAGCCTGCGGGTCATCTCAAGAGCAAGCAGGGCCTGCTGCGGTCACCCTCCTCACCCACGACTCATTCGTGGTGAGCGAAGCACTCGTTGCTCAACTGAAAAAAGAAACTGGCATCACTCTCAAGATCACCACCGCTGGAGATGCCGGGGCCATGCTTGCTGGAGCGGTACTCGCTGCAGGATCGCCGAGTGCCGATGTGATGTTCGGAGTCGATAACACCCTGTTGGCTAAGGCGACGAATGCTGACGTGTTCTCCGCTTACACCTCGAAAAATCTCGACTTGGTTAGCCCAGCATTGAAAACCGATACCGGCAATGGTGTTGTCACGCCAATTGATTACGGCGATGTGTGTATCAACATCGATGATGCGTGGTTCCGTAAACGCAATGTTGCCGTACCCACATCAATCGATCAATTGACCCAGCCTGCGTATAAGGACCTGCTCGTTGTCCAAGACCCTGCGACCTCATCACCAGGCCTTGCCTTCATGCTGGCAACACAAGCCAAATTCGGTGATCAATGGCTGAGCTACTGGAAGCAACTTGAAGCCAATGGGGTTCAGGTATCTGGTTCCTGGACAGACGCGTACGAAAGCGCGTTCAGTGCATCTGGAGGTACTCGACCACTCGTCGTTTCATACGCAACGAGCCCTCCCGCTGAAATTGTGTACGCAGCGAATCCAAAGCCAAAGAAACCTTCAACATCAGTGCTGACCGACGGGTGCTATCGACAAATCGAATTCGCTGGAGTGCTACGCGGAACACAAAATGAAGGCGCCGCTCAGCAAGTTGTGGACTGGTTGCTTTCACCTGCAGTTCAGGCCGATCTACCGTTGTCAATGTTCGTGTTCCCTGCTCGGGCTAACACACCACTGCCTGAAGTATTTACAAAATTCGCTACGAAGGTCCCTAATCCATTACAACTGCCCGCCACTGTTGTTGATGCCAATCTCAAGACCTGGCTCAACCAGTGGGATGAGGTGATGAACCGCTGAACTCACCAGCCTGGTTGAAGTGGGTGTGGGTGTTTCCCGCACTCTTTCTTTGCATTGCACTTGGACTTCCACTCGCAGGAGTCTTACGGAATTCGCTCAGCGACATATCCGCAGTTGATTTCTCACCCCAATTTGGAATTGCGGTAACTGCAGGTGGGCAAGCGCTCATCAGCACCATCGGTGCGCTTCTGATTGGCTTGCCTATTGCGGGGATTTTGGCGACATATCGTTTCCGCGGACGAGGGTTTGTTCAGGCACTTGTCACGGTGCCTTTCGTGCTCCCGACGGTCGTCATCGCTTTAGCCTTCCGTGAACTCTTTGGATCGTTACTGAGTCCGGGGCTAGCGCTTGTGGTCATCGCACATATCTATATCAATCTCGCTGTCGTCGTGCGCATCGTTGGTGCAACCTGGCAACAACTAGACCCTCGAATGGTCGTTGCAGCACGGAGTTTAGGCGCTTCACCTTGGCGAGCATTTCTCACTGTGACATTGCCTCAACTCAAAGCGGTCCTCGCTTCTGCAGCATCAATCGTTTTCGTTTTCTGTTTCACATCCCTTGGCGTGGTGCTCGTGCTGGGAAACGGCGGAACTCGAACCCTGGAAACGCAAATTCTTCGTCAGACGTCATTGCTGCTCGATTTTCCAACTGCCGCAATTACCGCTTTGCTCCAACTCATCGTGGTTTCGATAGCACTACTCCTTGGCGCTCGCGCATCCATGAACGCCACCCAGAACGCTCGCAATCTTCGTTTTACTCGACTCTCGGTTATTCGAGGTATTCGGGCACGTACGTATGTTTTTCTCGTCGCCATCGCTGCCTGCATCTTCGTGATCTTGCCCTTGATCTCCTTAGCCAGCGGATCACTGCGTGATTCACATGGATGGACACTTCAATGGTGGCAATCACTGACAGAACTTGATGCCGGAACTACACGCTTAGGTTCACCGCTCACGGCAGTAGTCACATCAGTGAAATATGCAGTCATTACGGGTTTTATCGCAGGAGTCATAGGAGTTTTGGCTGCTATGAGTGTGCTGAGTCATCGCCTGGGACGAGCAATCTTGGTAATTGCTCTTGCTCCACTAGGGATTTCTGCCGCGACCTTGGGTTTGGGTTTTATGTTGGCATATGGTCGGCCACCTTTAGACTTGCGGGGCGCTGATCTCCTTATTCCACTCGCGCATTCAATCGTGGCGGTTCCGCTTGTGATTGCCGTGGTACTCCCAACTTTGCGTTCAACTGATCAACGATTCGCAGTTGCTGCCAGTTCACTCGGAGCTCGACCGACTCGCGCCTTCTTCACGGCATACGGACCCATTTTGCGCATCGTTGCGTTCGCAGCAGCCGGACTTGCTGCATGCGTCTCGCTCGGCGAATTCGGTGCTGCATCTTTCCTCGCTCGTTCAAGTTCACCGACTACGCCCGTGCAAATCGTAAAACTGTTACAGCGCCCCGGTGATCAGTCATTTGGTGTTGCGTGCGCTTTGGCAGTAATTCTTGTGCTGATAACTCTTACGTTGGTCGCGGCAATTGACGCATTGAGCAGAAAGCGGTGGGTAAAGGTATGAGCGCGTTCCAACTCCAAGCATTGGTTGTGGGTTACGAATCCCCACTTCTCACTGCCAACCTCTCGATTGAATCGGGTACCGCAGCAATCCTTGGTCCAAGCGGCACAGGTAAGTCAACCTTGTTAGCGACTGTTCTTGGCAGTCACCCTGCGATGTCTGGTTCAATCGTGATCAACGGCACTGACGTGACGCAGATGCCTATCCATCAACGTTCTATCGGCATGGTGTTCCAAGATCCCCTTCTCTTCCCACATCTCACAGTTTCCCAAAATGTCATGTATGGCTTGCGCCGAAATGGGCTCAATAAGACGGATTCACTTAAGCGAGCTCTTGAGCTGCTTCAATGGGTTGGAATGCAAGGCTTTGAGTCTCGATCACCACAGGAACTCAGTGGAGGTCAGGCGCAACGCGTGGCTCTAGCGCGTGCACTAGCACCCAATCCAGCCGTCCTACTTCTCGATGAGCCATACAGTTCCCTTGATGCAGAACTACGCAATCGATTGGCAACTGAAGTCGCTGATCTCCTGAACGAACGTGATGTTCTTGCGATTCACGTAACTCATGACCAATCAGAGGCATGCAGGATTACCGACGCTGTCTATCGAGTGGAGCACGAACGCTTAGTTGCTGTTGCTAATTGAAATCTACAGTGAGCGGAGCATGGTCACTCCACCGTTCAGCGTACGTCGCTGCTTTACCTACAGAGGCGGTGCGCGCGCGTCCAGCCAATTTTGACGTTGCAATCACATAATCGATTCGCCAACCACCATCGGTGTCAAAGCCTTTACCGCGCCAAGACCACCAGGTGTAAGGCCCAGGGCCTTCGCCACCCAGAATCCGCCCTAAATCTGCCCAAGACTTGGCAAACCAACGGTCTAAGTAATCGCGTTCCTGCCGAAGGAACCCAGAATTCTTTAAGTTTCCTTTCCAGTTCTTAATGTCAACTTCATGGTGAGCGATATTGAAATCTCCGCACACCAGAACTGGTTTTTTGCGTCGTGGTGATTCCAATGTTTTTAGGCGCGCATCCATTGCTTCTAGAAATACGTACTTTTCTTCTTGCTTGGGCGTATCAACTTCACCTGCGTTGATATACACGGAGACAACCGTGATGGGGCCTAACTTTGTTTCGACATCAATCTCAACCCAACGGCCTTGTTCGTCTAATTGAGGATCGCCAATAACGATCCGCTTCGCTGGGTTTTTAGTGAGGACAGCGACCCCTGCTCGACCTAACTGTGGAGCAGGTGAATGGTGCACGTGGAATTGGGCAAGAGGCGATTCTTGCAACACGACGTGCAATTGCTCATGCGTTGCGCGTACCTCTTGAAGGCAAATCACATCTGCATCGGCATCGGCCAACCATTCAAGACCACCTCTACGGGCTGCCGCGCGGATTCCATTGACATTGGCGGTGATTACTCGAAGCATTTGCGCATCGTGCCAGATTAATCAGCGCTGATTAACACCCACGGTTCGTGGCTCGCCAATGCGATGCGCCGGAGTTTGTGTGCTCCCAGTTATAAACCGTGCTGAATGCGGCATCCTGCCAAAAGCGAGTCCATTTATGCATAGGCATGGTACGCAATCGCAGCATTGCTACTTCCGCAGCTTTTTCACCAAGAATTTTTTTGAATTCCGGAAACATCATCCACGTTGCCCCACGCGCAAGTGCTGGTGACATTTGGTAGGCCCCGCGGTATTTGCCGCTATGTGAGACTGAAAAGTAATGACCAGAACTTTCGCGACGAACAATGCAGCGACGAATGCGCTCAAGATTGGAGCGGTAGTACTGACCTCGATACAGGCTTGACTCAATCCCAGAACGATCCAAAGTGGCCTGAGATACAAAAGCAAACTTCCACGTTTTGGTGATGAGAGCCGCACTTCGCGGTGTCATCACGATTGGCGATGTGTTCACCACATCAGCGGATGGATCAACCGCCGCGCCCTCAATGGAAACTGTCGACGTCTCTTCCGCGAAAGCTGGAGCTGCCATCGGGAAAAGCCCGACTCCTGCCGTGGCCACCACAATGGCAGCCTTCTGCGCAATGCGCATTCGTCCTCTTCGATCAGCACGCAGCGAGCACGTGCATGGTGAAAGCTCAGGTCTTTGCGCTGATTAACCATCTGTCCGGCTAACTGCACTCGCCACCATCGATGATCGCTACCCCGAATCTCACGGGCTAGGCCACTAGGACCACGATGATCCCGGCTTGCGCCGGGGAGTCTTCCGAAGGTGATTGCTCACCTGTCTTGGAAAGACCATAGGAAACCGCTCTGACAGAACCAAGCGGGTTTTTGTCCACAGGGTGGGAGTTATGTCTGGTTTGTTACTATATTGAACGTGATCTGGGCCACTGAATGAACTCTGTCCCCCATTCCCGGTTGTGACATGAGTCATGTCCATTTTGCCCTTAATTGGCGTGGTTCAGGTATGTGGTTGAATGGGTAAACATTCGTTCACTTCGAGGTGGAGATCTGCATGCTGGAGCGCCCGGGCCGGGTCTTTTCACCCAGCGTCGTGATTGCCGTTCTCGCGATCAGCGGCATGGCCGCATCACTCATGCAAACCTTGCTCGTCCCACTCTTGGGTGACCTACCGGAGATTCTTCAGGCTTCAGTTGATGACGTCTCTTGGGTGATCACGGCAACGTTGCTCGCCAGCGCGGTAGCCACACCCACCCTGTCGCGCTTGGCTGACATGTTTGGCAAAAAGCGGATGCTGATGGTCTGCCTGGGCCTGTTGCTTATTGGTTCCATCATTGGTGCTCTGAGCTCAACGCTCTTGTGGGTCATCATCGCCCGCATCTTCCAAGGCTCTGCCGCCGCCGTCATCCCGATCGCCATGAGCATCATGCGAGATGAACTTCCGGAAGAAAAACTCAGCTCAGGTGTTGCCCTGATGAGCGCAACTCTAGGTATCGGCGCAGCGATAGGAATGCCGCTTTCTGGCGTCGTGTACGGCTTATTTGGATGGCATGCAATTTTCTGGGTTTCCGGATTATTCGCCGTGATCATGATGACGGCCATTGGCATTGTGGTGCGCGAATCAGTGATCCGCACAGGCGGGAAATTCGATTACCTCGGTGCAATTTTGCTTTCCGGAGCTCTGACATCTCTTTTGCTTGCAATTTCAAAAGGTGGATCCTGGGGATGGACAAGTTCACAAACCTTGTACATGTTCGGTATCAGCGCAGCGATCTTTGCTTTGTGGATCCCACTTGAGTTTCGCAATCCTCGACCGCTCGTTGACCTGCGTGTAAGCATGCGCCGTCCGGTGCTTATGACCAACGTGACTTCAATCCTTATGGGTTTCGCTATGTACGCGAATATGTTGGCGACCTTCATATTGCTTGAAATGCCAAGCACAACTGGCTATGGCCATGAACTCACCAGCTTGCAAGCAGGACTCGTGATGATCCCCACCTCACTCACCATGGTGGTCCTCGCACCAGTTTCTGCTCGCATAACGCGCATCTTTAGCGCGAAAATTACCCTGATCGCTGGTGCTGGGCTTATGGGCTTTGGATACGTTTCTCGAATCTTCTTTCATGACACAGTACTTCTCATCGCAATCGCTGCAGTCATTGTTGCCGCTGGAACCGCTATTGCTTTTGCGGCAATGCCGCTTTTAATCATGGGTGCAGTCCCCGACACTGAAACTGCGGCTGCCAATGGTCTCAATACCTTGCTGCGCAGCATTGGTTCATCAGTCTCAAGCGCGGCGATTGCTGGAGTGCTAGCCGTGATGGTTGTAGAAATTGGCGGCAAGAACCTGCCAACATTGCAAGCTTTTCAAGTCATTTTTGCCATCGCGGCGGCGGCTTCAATTATTGGTGCATTCATCGCAACGGCAATTCCAAAACCATTGCACAATGAACTCGAACCAATTGATCCAGGGCTGGTCGAAAAACTCAAAGAACTACATGAGGAGAACCGATGAAGCAGACCTCGCGTGAGTTAGTCATAGACGCAGCACGTCGTTTGTTCGCGGAACGTGGGTATCCCTCTGTGACGATCCGCCAAATTGCTGCTGAGGCGGGTCTATCTGCATCAATGGTGATGAAGGTTGGTGGTAATAAAGCCAAGATTTACCAAGACGCAGCACCTTCGAGTCTGGATCAACTTGACGGTGATACCCCACGAAGTGAGATTGGCCAATCTCTGGCCAATCGAATTCTTTTACGTCGCGAAAATGACATGTCCGAACCATGGGCTCAGGCAATTTTCAGAACGGCAGACGCTCCAGATCCCCAAGGTTCGCGAGAAGAATTTCAACTGTGGGTTCGCACTCATCTCACTAAGTGGGTTGATGCAGGCCCAGATCTGGACGCCAGAGTAGAACTCCTCGCCTGCTTAATGCTTGGACTCGCAGTCGGTCTGCGTACTCAACGCCTACTCACGAATACTTCAGACACTTGGATCATTGAATATTACGGCCGCCTCATGCAACAAGTTATTGAGTCGGACGCAACGCAGAGTTCTTCCTGAAATCCCAACTCGTAATTTTCGTTGGCGACACTCGCAGCCAACCATGACGACCATCAACGTGAAATGTTTCGCTGTTCGCATACTTCCGCGCGAATTCCAACTCAATCGGTGCGAGTTCAGCATGAGGTGTGGCCTCGCGGGGCACTTCCCCAACTACCGTCACGATTCCTTCAATCTCAACACCATGAAGTTCAAAAAAATCACGACCGGCATCAACCACTAAAGCGATTTTCGGATGCCTTTGTACATCAACCCATCGCTGGCTCTTCACAATAGAATTGAGCCACACATCAGTGCCATCCCACACGAACCACAACGGAGTGACATGCGGGTTTCCATCTGCACCCACTGACGCAACACGACACACTCGCTCAGAACGCAAATACTCGTCGCGCTCTTCGGGTGTCATTGAGATCGCAACGCTGCGCTTTTGTGCCTTGAGTTCAGTCATGTCTACCTCCCCTTCCACTGTGGAGTGCGCTTTTCGAAGAAAGCCGAGTGGCCTTCTTTCATATCCTCTGATTGAAGAATCGCATCGATCGCAACTTGAGTTGCCTCCCAACCTGTTTCATCTTCTTGAGCAAGTTGAGAGTTAATCGCTATAAGTGTCTGCTGTATCGAAAACGGTGATGCAAGACAAATTCGCTCAGCCATAGCTACTGCTGCGGCGCATGCGTGTTCGGGCGGCGTAACCTCGGCAACAAGGCCTAACTCGTAACCACGTTCAGCATCAAGAATCAATCCTGCAATGAGCATCTGACGAGCAACATTTATCGGTAGTGCGCGCATTGTGCGAAAGAGAGCACCCGAGGTAGCAATTACCCCGCGCTGTACTTCAGGTAATCCAAAGCGTGCAGTTGTCGACGCCACAATCAGGTCACAGGCAAGTGCGACTTCGAAACCACCGCCGAGTGCATTGCCCTCAACTGCGGCAATCAATGGTTTCCTACGGTTGCGTCGAATAAGGCCGTACTCACCGCCCCGCTCAGTTCGACCAGCATCACGGGAACTGATATCCGTTCCAGCAGAAAACATGGTTGGAGTTCCGGTGAGCACGCCCACCCAAAGAGCAGGGTTGTCTTCAAGTTCATTCAGCGCGGCGTCTATTCCTGCCGTGACTTCAGCATTGATTGCATTGCGCTTTTCTGGACGATCAATGGAAATGACTAAGACTCGGCCATGAATGGTCTGGTGAACGCTCACGTTGGCCACCTTATGACGGGTCCACAACAAAACCCTTCAAATGAAAGATTCGAAGACAAATCCCACCCGGATCGGTATCGTCCAACTGCTTGGTAAATCGAAGGGGTGCGATGGCTGATCTCAACCAGCTGCGTGCTCAAGTACGAGCTTTTCTGGAAAACGAGCGGGCTCGCGGGGGTTTCACCCCACATTGCGATCCATGGCTCATCGGTTTTGATCGTGAATTTAGTCAACGACTAGGTGCGGCAGGTCTCCTTGGCCTCATGCTTCCCGTGGAATTTGGGGGTGCCGGAGGCACCATGGCCGAACGTCTCGTCGTGAGTGAAGAACTCCTGGCCGCTGGTGCTCCCGTAACCGCCCATTGGTTTGCCGAACGTCAATTCGCGCCCTCGATTCTCAGACATGGAACTGACCAACAGAAGGCTCACTGGCTCCCACGAGTGATTCGTGGGGAGATTTGTATTGCCGTTGGCCTGAGTGAACCAGACGCGGGATCAGACCTCGCAGCGGTGCGAACCAAAGCTGAACGCACTGATGGTGGCTGGCTCATCACAGGTACAAAAATTTGGACCAGTGGAGCGCATCTTGCCGATGCGATTGTGGTGCTTGCGCGAACAAGCGGATCCAAACACGAAGGCCTCAGTCAGTTCATCGTTGAACTTCCCAATTCAAATGTGACGATCCGTGGAATTAACATGATCAGCGGTGAGCGACACTTCAATGAAGTTCACTTTGAAGATGTCTATGTCGCCGATGGCGATGTTCTTGGCGAGATCGGCCAAGGATGGAAGCAAGCAATGGAAGAACTCGCTTTCGAGCGAGTAGGGCCGGAGCGCTACTTATCCACCCTTCCACTTTTACAAGAACTCACATCTGGAATCAGTGACTGTTCAATGAGCGCAGAGCAGTACGGTGCTGTTATTGCAGATATCCGAACCTTTCGAACAATTAATCAACGTGTAGTTGAGCATCTTGAATCTGGCAATACCGCCGCGATTGATATCCCACTCTTGAAAACCATCGGAACAAATTTCGAACAATCCACAGTGCTCACAGCATTCACAATTGTCAATGACCCATCGCGTGAGCATGCAATCACAGGTGAAGCTGCTGAGCTACTACTCGAAGCGCAATACCAAGCCCCAAGTTTCACTATTCGAGGCGGGACTAATGAAGTGCTTCGCGGCATCGTCAGCAAAGGACTCCTGCGGTGAGCGCGTTGGATTGGTATCTCACGCATGAGCGCCAGTCTTTAACAAACTCCATTCATCAGATGTGCCGCTCCGAATCTGCAATGACTGCTCTACAAGATGCAGGGATCCCATGGATCGGGATTGATGAGTCTCTGGGCGGATCAGGGGGTGACCTGGCTGATGCAGCCGCAGCCGTTCGAGTCCTTGCCGTGATTGCGCATTCCGCGCCCATTGCTGAAACTGCTCTCGTCGCCGGCTGGGCATTGGAGCAATCTGGTATGCGGGTGCCGACCACCATGCTCGCGCCTGCATTTTCCCTGGATGCACAAATACATCTCGATCGAGGCAACAGTGCTTACACACTGAGCGGGTCTCTTCACAATGTTCCCGGAATCAATGCTGCCACATACATCGTTGTCCCCGTTGACTCTTGGCTTTGCCTGGTACACAAGAAAGATGTCACAGTCAAAATGTCTGCGAATGTGGCTCACGAAGATCGTGGCACTGTGATTTTTGATTCATCCACTGTTCAGGCATTGGAAAAACTTCCAATTCATATTTCGCATATAGACCTTTTCGCGCGCTTAGCATTTGCTCGCGCTATTCAACTTTCCGGAGCGGTGATTGCTGTTCGAGAATTGAGCATTACTTACGCGAGGACTCGTGAACAATTCGGCAAGCCCATAGCTTCGTTGCAGGTCGTTGCCCATTACCTCGCGCAATTAGCTGAACTGGCCCTAGTCGGAGAAGGAGCAATCGCTACGGCCCTCGCCGCGCCAACCACTATGAATTTTGCACTAGCAAAATCAGTCACCGGCCGCGCTGCCCGTGAAGCCTCACGTGTAGGCCACCAGGTTCACGGCGCGATGGGCATGAGTGAGGAATACGCATTAGGTCAGTTCACTACGCGGATGTGGTCCTGGACAGAGGAAGCTGGACGTCCAGAATTTTGGAACACTTATATTGGACAGGCGTTCCTGAAACAATCCGAGCGCAACCTCTGGGCGAGCATCACCGACGGCATAGAAGGCGAATACGCATGAACCAGGAAGTGTTGTACGAAGTAAACAACGGTATTGCGCTGTTGACCTTGAACCGACCAGATCGTCGAAATTCTTTCACTCTCTCGATGATTCATCGCTGGGCTGACTTACTTATTGAAGCCAATACCGACGAGACTGTTCGAGTCATTGTGGTCACAGGAGCCGGCGGTGCATTTTGTGCTGGTATTGATCTTGACGAACTTGAAACTATTGAACTGACACCACAAGCGCGGAGAAATTTCCTAACCGATGAAGTGCATCGTGTTGCTCGAGCCGTTGAAGCCAGCGATAAACCCATCATCGCAGCGGTCGCGGGTGCAGCCGTTGGTGCAGGCATGGATATGGCCTTGATGTGTGATATGCGTATCGTCGCGCAGTCAGCAAAATTTGCTGAGTCATATGTCAATCTTGGATTAGTGCCTGGTGATGGCGGTGCGTATTACTTGCCTCGTCTTGTTGGTACGGCGAAGGCCCTTGAACTGCTCCTCACCGGCGACACCGTCACAGGGCAAGAGGCTGTAGATCTTGGAATCGCAAATCACGTCGTCGCCGATGAGTTACTGATGGACACAGTCATGAATTTGGCCGCAAAAATTGCCGCAAAACCACCTGTAGCCGTTCAACTGATTCGTCGCACGGTGTATCAATCACAAAATGTCGATCTGACAACAGCCCTCAACCTTGTGGCTTCTCAGATGGGTGTTGCGATGTTGACACAAGACCATAAAGAAGCGCTGGCAGCCTTTCGCGAGAAACGCCCTGGCAACTTCCAAGGGAAATAGCTGACGGCTCGATGCATTTCCTTACAAAACCCTGACATTTCATGGTTTAGAAAGGCCGCTTCAACGGAAACCTCTCAGTAACGGCACCAGCCGGTACAAGGAGGATCCACCATGAAAAACGCATTCTTGAGTGGCGCAGCATTCGTTACCATCGGTGTATTGCTGAGCGCTACTCCAACATACGCTGCAACAGTCGCCCAAGAGCCTGCACCACATGTCGTTGCGATCGCCCAGCCTCATTATGGGCTCACCATTTTGGCTAATCGGATCAACGGCATCACGATTACCGGTCATGCTGGTGGAGTATTCACTGCCAAAGCAGCAGGCCATGTGACCAAGACAGTCACGGCCCGAGCAAATTCTCCTGTAATTATCGATCAACTCGATGCAGGGAGCCGCTATCAAGTGCTTCGCAACGGTAAAAGAATTGGATTCGCCAATGTCGTAGGTCAAGTGGGCCCTACTCAGGAACTTCTTGTCGAAACAACTGACAACCCAGACGAAGTCAGCCTTTCGTGGAAGCACATTGTCAATAAAGGGGAAGGTGCTCCTGTTTCGTTCACCGCGACCGCAACCATTGGCAATTCAAAGAACGCAACAAGCCGGATTGTCACAACTGATTCACACGCGATCCTCAAGGGCCTGAATAAGAATGAGCGCTACACCTTTACTGTCACGGCAAGTAACAGCGCCTCAATCGGACGCGCGTCCGTTGCAGTAATGCAACAAACGCTCAGTCAAATCTCTGGCAATTTCGCAGAACAAGCCAGCGGGCCAGTGACAACAGTTCAGGTTTCGGCTCCTCCTTTCGTGCCTGCCGAAGCTCCTGCACCTGCCTCACCTCCTGCACCTGCTCCCGGGCCTACAACCAAAACGATTTACATTTGCCCTGATGGATACACCGACGCGGGGTCACTATGCGAGAAGCTGATGGCTTACACCTTCCATAATGTAACCACGACAAGCCCGTACACCTACCACCCGCAATTTGTTCAAACCGGATCACACATCACGTTTACATCAGACGGTAGCAACGGTGGTACCTACTACGGCCCGGATCAGTGGAATCCAAGCGACGGCAGCCCAGCAGGTTTCTATGCAGTTATTCCTGATGGGTACACCATCACAGTGAAAGATAATCCGCCTACTGGGTTTACCGATGACGGCAGTAAGTACACAAAAACTGACAAGGTGAAAGACGCCACGCCACCGGGTTACACCGATAGCGGTACAAGTTGGGTGACCACGACATCCAAAGTTGCCAAGGTTGTGCCTGTCTAATCTCACGGTCAGTGGGCCTGGAATTCCTTCAGGACCACTGACCGTGAACTATGTTGTTGCCATGCGCCCGCGATTACTCACTGTCGACGAGAGCACAACGCTTCTTGCCCGCATTCCGCAATGGACTAGTGACGGTCAGGGGATTTCCCGATCCTTCACTGCGGCGACATTTCTTCAAGTGATTACTTGGGTCGTTGCCATCGCCGAAATAGCTGAGGAAGCGGATCATCATCCAGACCTCGATATTCGCTGGACAACACTCATAGTGCGATTGACTACCCACGACCAATCAGGATTAACTCATCTTGATTTTGATTTAGCCATCGCGATTGATGGTATTTGCTGCTAGCTATTCGCGTGCTGCGGCTTCAAGGCCGGATATTTCAAACTTTGTCATCTTGAGCATTGCCTCTTGCACTCGACTACCAACGCCGGGCTCGCTACTGCTCAAATACTCAAACAACACCGAAGGAACAATCTGCCAGGTCACTCCGAAGCGATCAGTAATCCAGCCGCACTGCATTGGTTCACCGCCTTCACCCAGTGCCAACCAAAGTCGATCTATCTCCTCTTGGGAATCACAAGTGATCATCCACGAGGTAGCCGGAGTTAAGGTGTAGTGCGGCCCACCATTTATCGCAGTGAAGCTTTGACTGCCTATTGAAAAAGAGACCGAAAACACAGGACCGTCGTCCCCTGCGCGGTGAACGCTCAATACTTTCGCATCGTCAAATAGAGAAACGTAAAACTCCATCGCATCTTCAGCTGAATGCTCGAACCAGAGAAACGGAGTTATGTTTGTCATGGCCAAAACGTTACCTCTTAGGTGCACGGGGTCTGAAGAGTGACTCCTGCATCAACTTTGCAATCATTGCTCCATCGGAATCAAACATTTCACCGGAGTAAAGTCCGCGCCCATCATTGAGTGACTCACCTTGAAGTTGCATAAACATCCAGTCGTCTGCCTTTGCTGGACGCAAGAACCAAATTGCATGGTCGAGGCTGCTCAACGCAACGTCGTTTCGACGTGGAACGAGCGTGAAGAGCCCGGTGAACATATCGGAGATGTAAGTGACAATACAAGCATGAAGCAATGGGTCATCCCCTAGATCAACTGCTGCTTTGGTCCACACCTGACGGATCATGTCGCCTTCGGATTTGCCGGATGCTTCAAGGAAATCGATGTCACAGGTACGCGCATCTATGACTTTCAATTCAGCTTCGCCTGGTTTTGGCAAGACGGGGAGGGTCGAACCCTGTGCATCGGGGCCAGATTCAGTGACATGGAATGAAGCACTCATAATCAAGATCTCGCGACCCTCTTGCATTGCACTCACTGTGCGTGCCGAATATGAACGACCATCCCGGTCACGATGCACGAAGTAGTCAACCGGTTTCAACGGATCACCTGCACGAAGGAAATAGCAATGCATCGAATGCGGTGCCGCACGATCCTTGTCGACAGTCATCCCTGCGGCACGTAACGCTTGAGCAGCAACCTGACCCCCATAGAGGTTCATCGGGTCAGCAAACACAGTTGAGGCGCGAAACACATCCCGCGCCGGCTCTTCAAGCGCGAGTAAATCTAGGAGCGCAGGCTTTTTGATTTCCATGGTGGCCTTTCAACAACGGGTCGGCACTCACGTGAGCGTTCCGACTCGTTTCAGGCTACCAAGAATTGCGAAGAGATTGAGATAAACGAATGTGGGCTACCTCCTATTGGAGGTAGCCCACATTTCGTTGGGTCAAGCAATTACGCTTTATTGATGGCTTGGCCAGTGGCCTTGTTAATCCAAGGAGCACAGGTTGCTGCCTTGTCAGCCACGAGCTGGCCACTCTTTACAACACTGAACCACAAGCACTTTGGTGGGTTGCCTAGTGGCGTGAGGCCTGGTGCGTAAGTGATGTATTCGGGAAGCATGCCGCCTGCGTTGTAGTGATCAACGGTGCGCAGACCATTCACGAATGCATCGCGAGTTGGGCATTTACCAGCCTTTTTCAGACCCATAATGAATTCATCAGCAACGATCCAACCCACTGGTGCGGTTGCACCGTAAGGATTGAAGCCAGCGCGAAGCATTGCGTTGTTGAAGGTCTTCATCGCACGAACATTTGCCGTTGGTGGAACTGCCCCGTAGGTGGCGCCGATAACACCCTCAAAGGCTGCAGCATTCTTCGCAGCAACTGTTGGGTCAGCCAATGGGTTGATGAGCTGAACCTTGATATTGCTTGCATCTTGCTGCCTGATTGCGTTAGCGATTGAGATCCCACCGTCAACGGAAACCTGCTCGAACACACCATTTGCGGTGGAGTTCTTGAGGCGAAGCGCAGTAGACGTTGCATCGTATGCGCCTACTGGAAGGTCGGTGAGCTTCAAGGCTTGGGTGGCTCCCATGGATGGAACAACTGCCCACTGCGCATTAGCCGAAGCTATACCGCCGGCTGATGCATGTGACAACACAGCGATGTTTGTTGCACCAGCATCCTTCATTCGCTGAATAGTCGCGCCTGATTCATAATCGTTATTCCACACACCAGTTGCACCGAAGACGTTGCGGTAGATGCCGTAAGCCAAGTTGCTGCGAAGGCCAGTAACAGGGACGTTGCGGCTGACAAGAAGTGGGTACATCGTGTCAACGAGGCTCGCTACCGTGAAACCAAAAACGTTATCTTGATCAAGACCCTTATTCGTGAGGTTGGTCTGGATCGCACCGCTGCTCATGTCGTCATATGTCTCAGTGACGAGCTTGCGTCCATTGACGCCGCCCTTTGCATTTTCCTGATCGAAGCGCAGGCGAACTGCTTTATCAAAACCTGCGAATGTTGGCGCGTACACACCAGTGAGGCCCGACATGATGCCGACCTTGATGGTGCCGTTTTCCACACCTGGCGTTGGAGCGCAGGCCACTGGCTTTGCAGGAGCCGCCGTAGCCGGCATACCTACTGCTGCAACCAGCATGGAGGCGCTCAAGCCGCCGACAATGAGACCCGCCGTGACGCGTCCTCGCTTGGAAGAAATAGACATGCAAACCCTCCCCGTTAGATCAGAGCCCTACCTGAGCCCGAATAGTTTTTCTCTGCGCCACATGTGACCCAGACCACTTATATTGGAGAGTAGAGAGTAGATTCATCGTTTGCAGCAATATTGCAAAAAAGATTAAAACTGATCCACTGGGTGGGATTGTCCCTATTTGCTCTTTATTCGCTCCACCTGAGTGCGAATACCCGCCCGAACCGCATCATTCATCCATGCTTTCGCAACGTGGCCCGCCACGTTCACGTCAGTCGCGGCGATGCACTGCTCTGTTGGTGCATGTAATTGAGACTTCACTAATGCGTAGCTCACTGCCGGGATGTTTTTCAACTCTCGGCCGTTAGCAAGGGCTGCCTCCAGGAGTGAATCCGGAGCAACTATTTCATCAACAAATCCGGCAGCCAACGCTTCCTCAAGTTTCACTGCTCTGGCACCTAAGAGATGCATGCGTAGATCCTTACCCATGACATACCGCGCAACTTCAATGAGCGCCGGAGGAAATGCCACTCCAACGCTGAGCTCTGGAAGTCCGATGACTCCACCAGCCATCATTCGGTAGTCGGCAGCAAACGCAAGCAATGCACCACCTGCTATTGCAGCACCATCGATTGCGGCAATCACTGGTGCCGGGTGCCTAAAGATAGCCAAGGTTGCGTCAGTGAGGGCCTGCAACAAGGAATCCGAGTAGTTCGCATCTTCATCTAAGAGTCGCCGCATATCAAGACCTGCGGAAAAGGCGCGCCCATTTCCGGTGAGTACGACAACTTCATCGGCCGACAATCCTGCGAAGACTTCATATACCTGTGTCAAAAGTTCAAGATCAAGCGCATTGACCTTGCCATGTTGCATTGAAATGAGAGTTACGCCGCCGTCGCGGGTCACCTGCACGCTTGAAGTCATCACATGTCCTATCAGAATCGAATTGCCTTGTACTCAAGATATTCCTCAAGTCCATACTTCCCAAGTTCCCGGCCGATGCCTGATTTCTTGTAGCCGCCAAATGGTGCATGAGCGTTGAAGGCTCCATTGTTGATCTGCACTTGACCAGTACGCATTTTCCGAGCAAAACTCACACCCCGTGCTTCATCAGCCGTCCAGACTGCACCGGAAAGCCCATACACAGTGTCATTCGCCACGCGCAAAGCTTCCGCTTCATTCTCCACGGGAATCACTACCAACACTGGCCCGAAGATTTCTTCTTGTGCAATTTTCATTCCTGTGGTGACATCAGTGAAGATCGTCGGCGTGACATAAAAGCCGTCACTTTCGGGCGCAGTTGGGGTTCCTGCAAGCAGCCGTGCACCTTCCGCGATTCCTGATGCAATGTATTCCAGCACTCGCGCCTGCTGCACTTGTGAAGCGACCGGTCCAACGCGCGTCGCCGAATCAAATGGGTCACCGATTCCAAATTTTGCCACTGCTGTGAGCAACAGTGATTCAATTTCGTGCTGTTGTGATTTCAGGACAATTAAACGTGTAAGTGCTGAGCACACCTGACCAGAGTTCAGGTAACACGCGCCTAGGGTGCTTGAGACCGCGCGACCAAGATCAGCATCTTCAAGAATGACGGACGCCGACTTGCCGCCAAGTTCAAGCGCGACCTTCTTTACATCTTTGGCAGCCAGCATGGATACGCGTACACCTGCAGCTGTCGACCCCGTGAAACTCACCATGTCGACTAATGGATGTGAGGCAAGGGCTTCGCCTACTTCTGTGCCAACCCCGCACACCAAATTCGCAACTCCTGCTGGCAGGCCAACTTGATGAATCACTTCAAATAGCGCAATAGACGAAAGCGTTGTGAGCTCTGCAGGTTTGACAACAATCGTGCAACCAGTAGCCAATGCAGGAGCAAGTTTGGCAACGACTTGATGTAACGGAAAATTCCACGGAGTGATTGCGCCTACGACCCCAATGGGTTCTTTAACTGCGAGAAAGTTTTCACTGCGTTCTTCAAGTTCCAATTCATCCATCGCGTCTGCCGTCGACCGAAGCACATCTAGAGCCAAACCCACTTGCACTGCTTTTGCGATGCCAAGCGTGGTTCCCACTTCTTTCACCGCTAATTGCGCAAACTCTTCTGTTCGCGCTTCAATGCCATCAGCGATCGCCCGCAAATAGCTCGTTCGTTCGGATGTGGGTAAAGCACTCCAGGACTCAAAGGCGGATGCTGCTGCCTGAACTGCCTGATCGATGTCAGCTGTCGATCCTGCTCGTGCCTGACCCATCAGTGAACCGTCGATGGAATTCACCATCTCCAGGAGTGTCGATCCAGATCCCTGTGCCGATTGGCCATTGATGTAGTTTGCTAGATGGGACATTTCGGACTCCTTTGGCGAGGGATGCAACAAGGTGCTCAGTTTCCTCAAGTCGGGTTGATCACGGGGCAAGAATCTCGAAAATACCCCTTGACCCCGCACTAGCATGCTAGTAGGTTGCAATTCTCAACACGAGTGAGAAGGTGACCGATGCCGCTGGCAATGTGCGCAATGGCCCACACCCCATTGATGAACTTCAACGAACCCGGGCCTGGTATTCGTGCTGAAGTCGAATCAGTCTTTGCCGACGCCCGAGCGAAGATCGCCGAATTTGATCCTGATGTGGTGGTGATGTTTGCGCCTGATCATTACAACGGCTTGCTCTACGACATGATGCCGCCATTTTGCGTCGGTTTCCAAGCCCGATCATTTGGTGACTATGGAACTATTCCTGGGCCATTGAATGTTGATCGCGAATTGGGCGAAGCGATCGTTGCTGAGCTCTTTGCCTCAGATGTAGACATTGCTTACAGCGAACGCCTCCTTGTTGATCATGGTGTCGCACAATCACTGGAGTTGTTACTTGGGTCGCTCGATGCCAAACCGATTGTTCCCATCATCATCAACTCTGTCGCCGAACCAATGGGGCCACCGCATCGCTCCATAGTCTTAGGTGAAGCAGTTGGTCGGGTTGTTGCAAATCTTGATAAAAAAGTCTTGCTCATTGCATCTGGCGGACTTTCACATGACCCACCTGTGCCGCGCCTTTCCGAAGTCCCACCTGAGGTGCAAGAACGACTCATCGCCGGCCGTAACCGCCCAGCTGATGCTCAAGCCGCGCACGAAGCTCGGGTCATTGCAACTGGGCTTGAATTCGCTGCCGGACGAGCAAACATCATGCCGCTGAACCCGCAATGGGATACCGACTTGATGCGTATTTTGGCTTCTGGTGATCTTTCACCAATCAAGACATGGACCACCGAGTGGGTAACGGAGCAAGGCGGTCACTCTGGACATGAAGTTCGCTGCTGGATTGCTGCTTATGCGGCACTTGGAGTAGCTGGCAAGTACAAAACTTCACTTTCTTACTATCGCGCTATTGACGAATGGGTTGCCGGTCTCGGTATCGCATTCGCACAACAAGCATGACCACTTCACTACACAAGGATTAGACATGACATACGACACTGACGTGCTTGTAGTTGGTTCCGGCCCAACAGGCATGACTACAGCACTAGCTCTTGCCACCTACGGAGTCAACGTGCATGTTGTTTCGATGTGGAATTGGCTGGCGAACACTCCTCGCGCACACATCACCAATCAGCGTGCTGCTGAAGTGCTTCGTGATCTTGGTGTCTCAGAAGAAGTAAAGAAATATGCCGTGCCCTGGGAACTCATGGGTGACACGTTGTTCACCACCAGCCTTGCTGGTGAAGAAGTCGCTCGCCTGCGCACCTGGGGAACCGGGCCAGATCGTGCGACCAATTATCTTCAAGCCAGTCCTTGCACCTTGCTTGATGTTCCTCAAGACATTGTTGAGCCAATCTTGGTGAACAACGCCGCAAAGCGCGGTGCCCAGATCAGCATGAACACGGAATATGTCTCACATATTCAAGATGCCGATGGTGTCACCACAACCGTGCGCGAACGGCTCACTGAGCGCGAATATGAAATCCGCTCGAAGTACCTCGTTGGCGCAGACGGCGCGAGGTCGAAAATCGTTGACGATCTAGAACTTCCCTTCGAGGGTCATCTCGCTCGTGCTGGCACTTTGTACACGCTCTTCCATGCCGATCTTTCCAAGTACGTCGCTCACCGCCCCAGCATTTTGTACTGGGTTATGACTCCTGAAGCTGACTTCGGCGAAATTGGCATGGGCTTGCTGCGAACCGTTCGTCCCTGGAATGAATGGATTGCCGGCTGGGGCTTTGATATGAACAAAGTCGAAGAAGTGAAGGAATCCAATAATTTACATGGAGGTCCAGTTCAGTTCAGTGCACCTGATGCTGATGTCGAAACAGTGACACGCAAGATCCGAGCACTCGTTGGCGATCCTGATCTTGAGATTGACGTGAAGTGGTCATCCACCTGGTTTGTTAATCAGTCACATGCCACCAACTACCAAAAGGGTCGAGTGCTCTGCGGCGGAGATGCTGTGCATCGTCATCCGCCTTCAGGCGGTCTCGGTTCAAATACCTGTATCAGCGATGGGTTTAACCTTGCTTGGAAACTTGCGTACGTGATCAAGGGGTACGCCGGAGCTGAACTTCTTGATTCCTTCAGCAAAGAGCGCGTTCCTGTTGGTGAGCAGGTTGTTGCGCGTGCCAATAAGTCGCGTCATACCTACGCGCCTCTTCGTGAAGCATTTGCGGCACCGGAAGCTGCCGACCGAATTAAAGGCGGCTTAGAAAAACTCGCTGATCCGACCCCTGAAGGCGCCCAAGCTCGTGCAGCCCTTCGTGATGCAGTGGAACTTCGCAACTATGAATTCAATGCGCTAGGTGTGGAAGTCAATCATCGGTATGAATCCAACGCAGTCATCTCTGATGGAACAGTAGAAACATGGGAACAAGATCCCGAACTTTTCTACCAGGCATCAACGCGCCCCGGGGCAAAGATTCCGCACGCTTGGCTCGTCGACAAGGCCGGCCTACGCGTGTCAACCATGGATGTTGTCGGCAAGGGCAAACTCTCTGTCGTTACTGGCCTTGCAGGCCAGGCTTGGGCAGACGCCGTGAACGAAATGGATCTGCCGTTCTTGCAAGCGGTTGTCATCGACTCGCCAACAGCACGAGACTTATATGGCGACTGGGCTCGCATTCGCGAAATTGATGAGGCTGGCGCATTGCTTGTGCGCCCCGACGGTTTCATCGCATGGCGTCATTTCAGTGGAGTAGCTGATCAGGCCGAAGCTAGCAAGCAACTGAGCGCTGCCGTGAATGCGGTACTCAGTAGGTAACACTCTTTCAAATGCAACGGCCTTCATCTACTCGTGATGAGTGATGTGGGCCGTTGTTGCAATATGTGCGTGAGTTAAAGATCTGGCCATTTCCGCATCACCTTGCGTCAACGCTTCAATGATGCGTTCGTGGTCGTCATGTCGATCATTGAGAGCACCACTCAGTGCCCCTGGAACGCCTGATGTATTGATGAGAAAATCAGAGAGGTCGTGCATGCGTTGGGATAACTCGGTCATGATGCGTGAATCAGCCATTGCATAAATCGTTGCGTGGAATTCACGATTGAGGCTCAAGTACGCCTGCGAGCGCTGTGAACTGTCAGTGAGGTCACGCAGCTGAGCAATCTGGTCAGAAATTCGACGCAACTCATTCAACTGTTCACGTGTTGCTCGAATCGCTGCAGCTGACGCAATCGATCCTTCAATCCCGCCAAACATGCTAAAGAAATCTGCGATTTCAGTTGCGGTGTAGCTTGCTACTTGGCAGCCAACCTGAGGGATGATCTCGACGAGCCCATCAGCATTCAACATGCGCAACGCATCCATGATTGGTTGCTTACTTACGCCATATTCGACTTTAAGTGACTCGACGCGAATCCACGATTCAGGTGCAAATTCACCGCTAACAAGGCGCCCTTTGAGCAGTTCATACACCTGAGCAGACATTCGCCCGGATGGTCGATGGGCCTGCTGACTCATCGATGGAATACTCACATCCACAATCTATCTCGTCGCTGATCCGACATGTTTGATGCTCCGCCGAATATGCTCGTTCTTCTTTACAACATCTTGGAGTCTTCATGTCTGGTCCGCTTGCTGGAATTCGTATCGTTGAACTTGCTGGCCTTGGGCCGGTGCCTTTCGCAGTCAACATGCTGGCCAACATGGGTGCCGAAGTCGTGCGTATCTCTCGCCCACCTGCGAATCCTGCAGCTCTGACCGGGTGGTCACCCTTTCTCGGAACTGAGGTGTACGCAGATCTGAAGAACCCAGATGATGTTGCGAAGGTGCTTGAACTAGTCGACGGCGCTGACGTGTTTCTAGAAGGTATGCGTCCTGGTGTTACTGAGCGTTTGGGGCTTGGACCCAACGTGTGCGTTGACAGAAATTCGCGGCTGATTTACGGACGGATGACGGGCTGGGGCCAGGAAGGTCCAATGTCGAAAATGGCAGGTCATGACATCAACTACATCAGCCTTACTGGAATCTTGCATTCAATCGGACCAAAAGAATTTCCCGTTCCTCCAATGAGCTTTATTGGCGATTATGGTGGCGGCTCACTTTTTTTGATCGTCGGAATCTTGACTGCGCTCTTTGAGCGCACCACCACAGGCCAAGGGCAAGTTATCGATGCTGCAGTCGTTGATGGCGCAAGTGTGCTCATGCAGCCTTTCTTAGAAATGTCCAACGGCGGTGCTTTTTCAACTGAGCGCGAATCGAATTCGCTTGATGGCGGTGCGCCGTATTACCGCGTGTATGAATGTAAAGATGGAAAGTTCGTCGCGGTCGGCGCGATGGAACCACAGTTCTATTCTGCATTCACTAAAACCCTCGGCTTAGATGAAACCACACTGCTTGATCGCGACGACAAGACCAATTGGTTGGCATTACGTGAACAATTCGCAGCAATTTTTCTTACTGACGATCGCGATAGCTGGACTGCACGCTTTGAAGGTATAGACGCCTGCGTCACTCCAGTACTCACTCATCTTGAAGCACCTGATCACCCACATATGAAGGCTCGAAACAGCATCACTCGACATGATGGTGAATTGAAGGCTGCGCCGGCGCCTCGTCTTTCAGCGCACCCATTTGATGTTGACGCACAACGAGTGGGTTCAAGGTCCACGTTGAATGAAGTTGTTCGCCAGTGGAAGTAACTACTGCGATAGTCCGATGACTACATCATCAATTGAACTGCGATCCGTGCGGAACGCATTTGCAGGGTTGGTTTCATCTGCATATCCAAATGAAACAGCACACACCACTCGCTGTTGTTCATTCATCCTGAAATAGTCGCGCACAAACGGTGAATAGCGTGCAATCGATGCTTGAGCGATTGTTCCCAACCCGAAACTCGTGGCGATCAACATCAGTGTCGAAACGTAACCACCAGCATCAACGAGTGCATAGTCATTCAGAGATTTCGGAACCGAGATGATGGCTACGTGAGGCGCGCCAAAGAACTCGTAATTCAAGGCGGACTGACGAGCCCGACCGGCGAGATCATCACGAGCAAGCCCTACTGCCGCAAAGAGCGCGCGACCCGATGATCGGCGACGCTGCCCAAATTCACCTACATATTCCGCCGGGAATTGCAGATCCGGATTGCCGGAAGGGTCGCTTGCGGAATGTCTCGTGAGTTCGCTGGCGAAGTCTCGGGTTGCAGCACCAGTAAGGAACTGCACCTGCCACGGCTGGGTATTGCACCAAGAAGGAGTCTGCTGCGCAAGTGTGAAAATCTGACGAATCTGATCGTTGGGTATCGGCGTTGATCGAAATGACCGGCAACTATGGCGGCTGTTCACGGCCTCACTGAGGGATTGAGCCTGCTCGGTTGGGAAATACATCTACCCTCATTTTCGATAATTTTACTGAGAATATAATTTTAGGATATTCTCTGTCGAGACTCACCCACCTCGGAAGGATAGGCTAGATGTCGACGGCGCTTGAGGGTATCCGCGTTCTGGAAGTGGGCGGGACTGCTGACTTCGCGCTCCCGTATGCCGGACTGCTCCTGGCTGATCTAGGCGCCGATGTGATTCTGGTAGAAGACAGTACTGGCCACCCCCTGCGAGCCGGGCACCCCGCTTTGCCCCCTGACAGCGCGGTCCATGGAGCTATTTTCGATTTTTTGAATACGGGTAAGCACAGTGTGAGTGTTGATTACTCCCTACCCAGTAATGCTGACTTCGCGGCCCTTGTCGCAAGTGCGCACATCATTTTGACCACACTCCTTCCAGAAGAGTTTGCGGCACTTGATGTCAATATCCCAACCGACCAAGCAATAGCGATCGTCCATGTAACCCCTTGGGGAGCAACTGGCCCCTACCGTGATCGCCCCGCCACATCTCTGATTGTTCAAGCAGCTGCCGGCTGGGTAACGAGCCGCAAAGAAGTGGTGATGGAACCCGTGCAAGTAGGCGGGCAAATGCACGAATGGGCAACCGGTTCATACATCTCAGTGAGTGCGCTCACCGCTTACCGCGCAGCCAAACAACAACACACTCCCGTCACCGTCGACTTCTCTGAGTTTGAGGCAGCGCACTCAATGTTGTGTTACGACCGGTTGCGCTACGACGCTCGAGGTGAACTCGGGGTACCTCGCGATCGCATTTTAATTTCGCCATTTGGTATTCGCCGGTGCGTAGATGGTTGGGTCGGCATCAACACGCTGACCCAGGCGCAATGGGAAGATGCTTGCCGAATGACTGGCCTTGAGGACTACTACGGATTCATGCAAGAAATGAATCGCGGAGAAGGTCCACTTGATGAATTCAGTGCAAAAGTCGATGCCTTCCTTGCCGATAAAACTGTGAATGAACTCGTCACCCTTGGTCAAAGCATGCGCGTACCGACCATTCCAGTGACTCAAGGAAAAGAAATGTTCGCACTTGCGCAATGGCAAGAACGTCCATTCTTTTATGAGGTCGTAGGCAATCAATCCACCTACCAAGTGCCTGGACCGCCATGGCGGCTCTCAGTTACCCCTGCTCGACAAGGCACATCGGTAGGCAAACGATGAATCAGCCACTGCCATTCGCAGGTATTCGAGTGATCGAATTCGCGCACTTCTGGTCTGTTCCCTACGGCACGATGTACCTAGCTTCGCAAGGCGCTGACGTGATCAAGGTTGAGAGCGTGCAGCGCCCGGATGTGTGGCGCGCAAATCACACCGCCCCGATACTTGGTGATCGCTGGATGGATCGTGGCTTGCT
>CAEZVB010000005.1_pt1 | contig 31279 bp, 25 predicted proteins | sample 7264631 | NCBI WGS metagenome assembly CAEZVB01 (sample SAMEA6813846, study PRJEB35770) | uncultured Actinomycetes bacterium | biome: Freshwater; feature: Freshwater reservoir; material: water | place: Czech Republic | collected 2017-05-23 | depth 0.5m m | reverse complement strand
TGGTAGCGGGGACAGGATTTGAACCTGTGACCTCTGGGTTATGAGCCCAGCGAGCTACCGAGCTGCTCCACCCCGCGGTGGCCGTTTACGGCTTGGGAAACAATACGGCACGAGGGCCTGTTCCCCAAATCGTCGCTAGCGCTAGGCGCTCTGGCCCGACGCCTTGCCGGTCAGCTTGGCTTCAGCAGCAGCAGCCCGCTTCAGTGCTGCAGCTAGTTGCTTCTGAGCTTGGTCATATGCAGTGAAGTCGTTGTTCTTCAGAGCCGACAAACCATTTTCATAAGCACGCTGCGCATCAGAGATTGCTGCACTGAGTTCACTTGCTGCTGTTCCATCCGAACTGGTCGTTGGCTGCGGTTTAGGTGTTGGTGTTCCCGGCTTGAGATCACCCGTATTTGGAATGGATTCCACGCCAGCACCAGGGCTCAGTGAGAACACCTTGTTCAATGCCGCAACAAGAGTGTCTTCAAGCGCAACATTTTGGCCGTATCCCACCAACACCTTCTGGAGTAATGGGAAGCCATCAGCTGATGCGCGCAGATAGACCGGCTCGACATACAGCAAGCCGTTGTTGAACGGCAATGAAAGCAAGTTGCCAAGTTCTACCTCTGAACCACCGCGTCGCAACAGCGAAAGTTGCGATGACACTGTTGGGTCAGATTCAAAAGCATTTTGCACCTGCTGCGGGCCAGGAATCGTGGTGTTGCTTGGTAATTGCAGCACTCGGATCTTGCCGTAGTCGTTCAAAGGATCAGAACTGACCGACATGAAACCAGCAAGAGTTTGTCGACCTTGCGGCGCAAACGTAGTGGTCAGCGAGAAGGTCGGCTTCTTTTGATCTGGCATCTGCAAGGTTAAGTAGTAAGGCGGCTGGAAGACCTGAGCTCCCGCCACCGTTGGGTCAAACGGCACATTCCAAACATCAGTTCCGTTATAGAAAGTCGATGCATCTGTGACGTGGTAACGACTCAAGATCGTGCGCTGCACCTTGAAGATGTCCTGCGGGTAGCGCACATGTGACAACAGATCAGCATCCATGGACTCACGCGGCTGCACGGTGCCAGGGAATGCCTTCATCCAGGTCTTCAACACTGGGTCTGTTGGATCCCAGCCATACAACGTGACTGTTCCGTCGTATGCATCAACAACAGCCTTGACCGAGTTACGCATGTAGTTGATCTGATCTAGTGGAGTGATGCCACTACCCGTTGGTCGCGTGGTGAGCGAATCACTTGTCGCATTGGAAAGCGATACTCGGCTTGAATATGGGTAGTTATTCGATGTGGTGTAGCCATCAATGACCCACTTGATTCGACCATCAGCAACAACTGGATATGGATCTTGATCCAATGTCAGCCACGGTGCGACCTTGGAAACACGTGTCAGCGGATCACGTTCATAAAGAATGCGTGATTCTGGATTGACCAAATCCGAAAGAATCAAGTTTGAGTCTTGGAACTTGGTCGCGTAGAGCAACTTGTTGAAGAACGAACCAACTGGAACGCCACCTGTGCCTTGATAGGTGTAATTCTTTTGACCAGTTGGGCTGGCATCGTCTGGATAATCAAGTTCAACGGGTTGTTGGTTCTTTGGAGCTCCAACAATGCTGTAGAGCGGCGAGTTCTCACCGAAGTACACCCGTGGTTGTTCTGCTTGGAGTGCTCCGATAGGAGGGATGTTCTTCGCGAAGAAATCAGGCTGACCGGAATCCTCAACGGTGTTGTCATACGCCGCAACGAAGCCATAACCATGGGTATAGACAGTCTTATCGTTGGTCCAGTTGCGCTGTCCGGCGTTGATGCCGTTTAGATTGATTTCGCGTACTGCGACAACTGCACCCTTTGTCTTCTTGTCGAGGTCGTAACGATCAATATCCAGTTTTTCATTGAATGAGTAATAGCCACGAATCTGTTGCAGTTGGTTGTAAGTCGATGACACAAGTGCTGGGTCAAGCAAACGAATGTTGCTCAACGTTCCTGAGCTTGCCGAAATTGTTTTTGATGTCGGTGGCGCCACTGTTCCTGGGTAATCAGCTACATCGGCATTAGAAATGTTGTAGGCATCACGTGTTGATTCAATATTGCGTGCAATGTACGGCTGCTCTTTGACGAGTTCGCTTGGACGTACCTGGAACTGCTGAATAATCAATGGGTAGAGCACGCCCACAACGATGCTGGTCAAAATCATCAGACCTAAACCGATGAATGCCAACGGCCAAGAGCGACGGAAAGCATTGAACACAAACAGCACGCCAACAATGAGCGCGACGAACGTCAGAATATTGAGTGAAGGCAGCACGGCGTGAACATCGGTGTATTTCAAACCCGTGAAACCGGTAACCAGGGACTGACTTTGTGTATCAAGCGCAAAACGATCAAACCAGTACGAGACTGCTTTCAGGAAAAGGATCAGTGCGATGAGAATCGACACCTGAGTTTGTGCTGCTCCAGTGGCGCGGTCGCCTTTGGGTTGCAAGCGCAAGCCGCCATAGAGGTACTGAACAACAACTGCCGCAATAAGACTGAGGAGGAGTACTGCGAAGCCGAAACCGAGCAGGTACTGAATGAACGGCAACGTAAATACGAAGAACGAAAGGTCCATGCCGAACTGCGGATCGGTTTGACCAAAGTCGGTGGCGTTTCGCCACATTAAGAAAGCGTCCCACTCGGCTGAAGCTGCAAAACCAGCGAACAGACCCATCACGATTGCAATGCCAATTGCTAGGCGGGTGCGAAATGGCTCAACTGCTTCGCGGTAACGCTCAAGACTGGCCTGTTCCGGAGTCATGCCACGGAACTCAGGGCGCGTGCGCCAAGCCCACCACATCACAACGAAGACCACCAGCGCCATCACTAGAGCGAAGACAACGAACAACCCGATCTTGGTGTAGATCTGAGTGGTGAACACCGAGGTCGCTTCAAGCGAGTCAAACCACAAAAAGTCCGTGTAAAAGCCAGTGAACACCACAAAGGCGACTACGAGTACGCCCAGAATGATGATGGTGGGAAACAGCGCTCCACGCTTGCGTTCACCGCCTGCAGCTGGAGTTGAAGGAGCAGATCCGCCAGGAAAGTTAAAAGACACTCCCTGAATCTATGTCAGAGACTTAAGTCTGAACAGGGCAGGCTGGAACAGGTAGCCCAGCAGTCCATTTCTCGACGGCATTTATGCCATCCGTGAGCGTTTTCACCGGAGTCACAGTCAACCCTTCGGGAATATGGCCCTGGGCTTCCTTACAGTTACCAGCAGGCACGAGGAACAGTTTGGCCCCTGCAGTGCTGGCCCCAGCGAGCTTCTGTCGGATACCTCCAATGCCGCCGACCGTGCCATCGGGCCTGATGGTTCCGGTTCCAGCGATGTCCTTACCTTTGGCGAGGTCGCCAGGAGTCAGTTTGTCGATCAACCCCATGCTCAGCATCAAGCCAGCGCTTGGGCCGCCAACGCCATCGACGTTGAACTTCACCTCAAACTCAGGCGTCAGTACGACACCTACGCCAATGCCGATGTAAGGAGTCTTGTTGTTTTCTGGGTTCGCAGCAGAGGTCACTTCTACATCTTGCTTCTTGCCGTTGCGTTCAATCGTGAACCTAAACGTCGTACCAACGGGTTGCGCCTGAATCATGGCTGAGACTTGTTTGGTCTCAGCAATCGCTGCTCCGTTGACGGCAACGATGACATCGCCTGGTTCCAGCTTCCCAGTAGCCGGAGCATCGCTATTCACGGCAGCAACGATCACCGTTTGCGTCGTCGGCTCATCGAGGTACACCATCGCAGCTCCGACAGCATCTGTTTCGGAGGAACTAAACATCGCCGCTTGCTGTGATTTCACATCATCGCCGGAAACATCATCTGGGTACACCAATTCACGAGGCACGACAGCGTCTTCTGAGTTGAACCAGGAAGCAATTGCCGTGATAAAGCTCAGACCACCACGCGGTCCACCCGATTCCAAGACGGTCACCATGCGTAGGTCACCTGTGACCGGATACGTCGTTGTTCCGCTGACTTCAATCATCTGCTTGCCGTCACGCTCACCAATGACGTTGAACGTTGGCCCAGGTGACATGCGCACAAAGGGAACAGGCAATAACAAGGCAATCAAAATCAACACCATCAAACTGACGCCGCTCATGAACAGCACGCGGGCGCGCTTGGACATGGGAGTGTTCAAGAAATTACGGCTCACGGGCGCGGCTCGTCTAGGTCGTCGTGCACTTCTGGAGGAAGCGGGCGCTCCATCGCGTCTTGGAATGCGCGCAGGGTTTGCATGCCTTCGGCTCCTTCCATAGGCCGATCCGGTCGGCCACGGTAAAAGGCATACCCAAGTGCGAGCACGGTTGCTCCCAGCGGGATCAACCACCACATCAGTGCAGACATGCAATCACCGTACCTAAGGGCTCGTTCACCAAGAAATGACGAGACCCCCAGGGTCTCGCCGCGCACCATGTGCCTTCCCCTTGCGCATGGTGGCGTGTTATCCCCGGGGGTCGCGCGCAAACTTAGGTAGGCCGATGAGCAGAGTCAATGAAAAACCAGCGATCTGTCCCGTGCCCTGTGGACATAGATGTGGATGAACCGTTGATAACTCGGGCATAGGTGTGGATGAGCCGTTGATAACCCTGTGGACACAACTGAGGACAACGCCAAGAAACTCGCACTGATCAGGGAAAACCTAGGTCACCTCTTGTGGAAGAAAAAAAGTTTTAGGTTTCCTCGGATTGTGAACGCTCAATGAACCCCAAGGGGTCTGTGAGGTCTTCAGCATCGGGCAGCAGATCTGGGTGACCCCAGAGCGCATCCCTTGTCTGTGTGCCCCCTTGGCTGCGCAGCGCGGCGAACAGCGTGGCCGCTTCACGCAGGGAACGAGGACGCAATTCCAAGCCCACGAGCGAGCCGAATGCCTTCTCCGCTGGCCCACCCGCAGCTCGGCGACGGCGCATAGTTTCTCGTAGTGCTACTGCTGATGGCATGCGCTCACTGGTTGCGGCGGTAACAACATCGTCAACCCAACCCTCAATAACAGCAAGCAGTGTTTCTAGTCGCGCTAATGCTGCACGCTGCTCTTCAGTGTCTTCAGGCTTCATCAACCCAGAGGTCATCAATTCTTGAAGCGCTTCTGGATGAGAAATGTCAACGTCTTGCATCAACTCCTGCATACGCGATTGATCTACGCGAAGTCCTGCAACATACGCTTCAATCGCACCGATTGCACGAGCCCGCAGCCATGGCACATGTGCAAATAAACGTTGATGAGCACATTCACGCAACGCAAGATATAAACGAACATCATCAGATGAAACTTCAAGGCCTTCGCCAAATGCCGTTGCATTACTTGACACCAATGCAACAACTGGATTTTCTGTTAACGGAATACCGATATCTGACGCGCTAACAATCTCGCGAGCCAGCGCTGCAAGTGACGTACCAAGTTGATTACTCAATGCAACAGCACTGAGTTGCTGCATCATGCCCATCATCGGAGCAAGCATCGCCTTCATTTCTTCAGGCACTTCCATTGGCAATTGATCGAGCGGCATTGCACCTTGCATTTGCTTCGCTATTGGTTCAACGATGCGCATCCACACAGGAAGTGTCGCTTCAAGCCACTGCGCGCGACTCCATGCCTGGGGTGCAACAGTGACTTCAGGGAAGGTGCACGCTTCATCGAGCCAATGATTGGCGAGCTCAATGCTCGCTACCACTGTTCGCAGTTCTGCATCAGCGACAACTGGATCACCGGTGGTCTGCAAGGCCTTGCGAGCAACGTCTTGCACCACATTCCAGGCCACTGGGCCTGAGTTGGTAGGTGCTTGCGAAAGCATCTGACCAAACTGCTGGAGGGCTTCACCAAGGGACGCCATATCGAAAGGCTGGTTAGGGTCGCCACCTACGCCGAACCCAAAAGGCTGATTGCTCATATCTGAACGGTAACCCGAATGCGTAAGGGCGGGACATCCGAGGATGTCCCGCCCTTACGAAGTTCGATTAAGCCTTACCCAAAATACGGGTGACCTTGGTGCCGCACGTTGGGCAGATGCCCTTGGCGAAACGACGACCATTGGTTTCTTCAACGTGACCGGTGAACTCGCGCTTAGCCTTGCACTTCACGCAGTATGCCTCGCCGGTGTAGCTCTCTTCAGCCATGTGGCTCTCCTCTTGTCTTGACCCACGTGGGGTATCGAGATACCGCGTGGATCGCGGTTACCCGCTAGGCGGGCGAGTTCCACATTAGGGCACGAACAACCACTTCCCCATGGAACCGCGCCTAGAGGTTGAGCGTGTTTTTGATTTTTTTTACCTTCATATCATTCTAAAACGGACACAAACTCACGCTCATACCGCAACGGGCCTGTGGGGCACATCTGGTTATCCACAGGGCTTGCTCCCCAAGGTGTGCTCATGACTGATCACTGGCTTGACCGACGAGATGCCCGGCCGCGGTATCGATCACAGTGCCCAGTGTTGTGGCGCAGTGATGGACTGGCGCAAATTGGCGAAGGGCGCCGCCATGTGGTCACTGCTCTCGATCAACCCTGGGCATCCTGGCTGATGGCCTTAAGTGGACTGCGAACGACCACTCAAGTCTTCAATGATGTGCGCACACGCGGATTGGATGATGCACGTGCGATGTCCCTCCTGAAACTTGCCGCACATGCAGGGGCACTCGATGATGCCTCACAACTACCCGCGAGCTGGAGATATTTGAATTCAGCCTCACGAGCATTAGCCGAGCCAGACCACACCGCCGCATTACTGACCTTCGGTGACCCATCACTTGCCGACCAGCTCATCGATAACCGTCATCGCACCGCGGTGCACATAACCTTCCCCGCCAACCAGCGCCCCAACGCACATCTCGTGCACGTTGTGGAACAAGCAATGACCTCTGCTGGGTTGAGTTTCACTCCCGATCCTTTCGCCGCACATCTCACCGTGATTCTGGGATCACACCCAGTGATTGGTAGCGAGGTTGCAGCCGTGGAAGTTGCACTACCCAATGGTGCGCATCTTTTCGTTGCAAGTTACGGAGATCGGGCCATGGCTGGGCCCCTCGTCGTTCCAGGCGTCACCAGCTGTCTGCGATGTGCATATCTGCATACCCGTGATGCCGATCAGCAGTGGCCTCATGTGTCACTGCAACTCACCCATGCGATTGCCAAGATGAAAAGTCCGCCAACAGATCGCTTACTCAATACGTTAATCGCTGCACAGGTCGGCGTTTTAGTACGCTCCTGGACCGACCACCAGTTCACGCAAACTCAATGGAAGAACCGTTCCTACGAGTTACGCCTACCTGAATGTGAACTCCTCATCCAAGCTCGACCCCCGCACCCACTGTGTCAATGCCAATGGACGTTTGAGGCTGGCCTCACCACGTAATTACCCAAGGGTGACAATGGCTCCATGGTTGAACTGCCGAAAGGCTCAATCCGACGCAGCGTCAAAGTTGCGTCGCTCCCGGCAACATATGCAGGACGAGCTGCATTGGGTTTTGGTAAGCGCGTTGGGGGCAAGAGCGCTGAATCAGTGAGCGCCGAAATTCAACAGCGCACCGCCGAGCAACTCTTCAAAGTTCTCGGTGAACTCAAAGGTGGGGCGATGAAGTTTGGCCAAGCCTTAAGCATCTTTGAAGCAGCAATGCCCGAAGAATTCGCTGCCCCATATCGCGAAACATTAACCAAACTTCAGGATTCGGCACCACCGATGGAAGCCGCCCGTATTCATGAAATCTTAGAAAAGGAACTTGGCCCCGACTGGCGCAGTCGTTTCAAACAGTTCAATGACATACCTGCCGCTGCTGCATCTATTGGCCAAGTACACAAAGCCATCTGGCATGACGGACGCGAGGTTGCCGTCAAGGTGCAATATCCAGGTGCCGATAAAGCCTTAACCGCTGATCTCAACCAAGTTGCTCGCCTAGGCAAAATGACTGCCTCCTGGATTCCTGGCATGGACATCAAGCCACTTATTGACGAACTCAAAGCTCGCATGATTGAAGAACTTGATTACATCAATGAAGCAAAAAACCAGCGTGCTTTTGCTAATGCCTACGAGGGCGACCCCATCGTTGTCGTGCCACATGTCGTGGTTTCTGCCCCACACGTGTTAGTCAGCGAATGGGTCGAAGGAATTCCGCTCTCCAAGGTCATCAAAGATGGCACTCAAGAAGAGCGCAATTTTGCCGGAACGCAATACATTCGCTTCTTACTTTCAGGACCTGATCGCGTTGGTCTACTGCACGCCGATCCACATCCAGGTAACTACCGGATCACGCCAGAAGGAAAATTCTGCGCACTGGATTTTGGCGCTGTTTCCCAGCTTCCCGATGGCTTACCACTCGCGCTTGGAACGCTGCTACGTGTCGCGCAACTTGGTGATGCAGAAACAGTTGTGCAGGGATTGCGTGAAGAGGGTTTCATTAAGCCAAAGATTGAATTGGATCCAGAACAACTCCTGCAATATCTCGATCCATTTGTTGAACCCAGCATCTACGAAGAATTCACCTTCACGCGCGAGTGGATGCGCGACCAGTTCAACCGCACCAGCGACTTCCGGGATCCTGATTTCACTGTCGCGTTGAAACTCAATTTACCCCCTGAATACGCACTTATCCATCGCGTATGGCTCGGCGGCATAGGTGTGCTGTGCCAACTCGGGGCGACAGTGCCGATGCGTGGGGAAATTGAGAGGTGGGTTCCGGGCTACAAGTCCGACTAAACCTGCGCGCGAATCACATCAAGAATGTCTTCGCCAAACTCTGCAAGTTTGGCTGGACCGATGCCCGGAATATCAGCAAGCGCTTCGAGTGATTGTGGCTTTTGCTCTGCAATTGCCAACAGCGTTGCATCAGTACAGATCACGTAGGCCGGCACCTCTCGTTCACGTGAGAGTAGCAACCGCCACTGACGTAATGCGCCAAAAGTGTGCTCATCGCGATCAACTGGGCAGGTGTGACAATGCCCAAGAGTGCGCTCTTGCGCCGTGACGAGGGCTTTTTTGCAGACTCGGCATTTTGCAGGTCCTTTGCGCACACGCTCAGAACGCGGCTTATTGGAACCCAAGTGCACTCGAGCTTGCGGGCCACCAGATATTCCACTTGCTCCAAAGGCACGCAAGAACGGGCTTGGCTGACGACTTGATCGGCCGCCTGGCTGACGAGATTTCGCCCATGAACAGTGCAACAGATCCTTGGCACGAGTAACACCGACATAAAACAGACGTCGTTCTTCTTCAATAGCTTCATCGGTCTCGGCGTATTGCAGTGGTAGGAGTCCTTCACTACATCCCACGATGAAGACTGCGCTCCATTCCAAGCCTTTTGCCGAGTGCAAGGAAGCAAGAGTCACTGCGTCAGCGACGGGTGCGTGTTGATTCTCGGCACGGCGATCTAACTCACCTATGAATGCGGAGAGATCCAGTTCGTTGTGCTCGTCTGCCAACGCGACAAGTGCTGAAAGGGACTCCCATCGTTCACGCACGGCACCACCACCCTTGGGTGGTTGCTCTGCCCAACCCGCGGCTCCCAGGACTGCCCGTACTTCATCGCCAAGAACGCCTGCACTCCCACCGGCCCGAGCCGCACCGCGCAGACGAGTGACGCCTTCGCGCACTTCAGCGCGATCAAAAAAGCGTTCAACTCCGCGCAACATGATTGGGACACCACGTTCGGTCAGTGCTGATTCAAGTTCAGCCGACTGCGCATTTACACGGAAGAGCACCGCAATATCTTTGGCCGAGGTGCCCTTCTCAATGAGTTCGGCAATTGCATTGGCAACTGAGGTTGCTTCCTCAACATCATCGTCGTATGACTTCACTACTGGCTTTACGCCACCACTGCGCACCGCGCGCAATTGCAAAGAGGCAGGTGTGTTGCTTTGCGCAATCACCGCATTTGCTGCGGCCACGATTGGTTCCGCGCAGCGATAACAATTCACAAGCTCAATATGCGAGGCGTCTTTAAATTCGTTGCGGAAGTTCACCAAGAAGTCTGGGGAGGCTCCGGTGAACGAATAAATGGTCTGGCTTACGTCGCCAACAACACAGACTTCATCGCGATCACCGCGCCAAAGATTGAGCAGGCGGTGTTGCACTGGGTTAATGTCCTGATACTCGTCAACTGTGAACCATCGATAGTTCTGATGCACTTCATCCAAAATATCTGGACGAGAACGCAGCGCACCAACAGTAACGAGCAGCACATCTTCAAAATCTAAATAACCGCGGCGCGCTTTGAGATCGTCGTATGCGGCATAGGTGCGCGAGACATCACCAATATCCATGCTCCAGGTACGCGTGAACGCCTGAGGGTCACGGCCAAGATCGCTAGCGCCAATTTCATGAACCTTGGACCACTCAATATCGGAGGCAAGGTCACGCACGAGTGCTTGGTCAGTAGAAAGACCGCACGAGGCTGCAGCTTCAGCAACGAGTCGCGCCTTGCTTGGAAGTAATTGTGGAAATTCATTGCCGGAAAGTCGAGGCCAAAAGTAGCGAAGTTGACGCAAGGCCGCGGCATGGAAGGTGCGGATACCAACGCCATCAACACCTAGCTCACGAAGCCGCGAGCGCATTTCGCCAGCAGCCCGAGTGGTAAAAGTGACGGCCAAAGTGCGGCGAGGCTCATGTGCACCTGTCGCCGTGGCATAGGCAATGCGATGAGTGATCGCTCGGGTTTTACCCGTGCCAGCTCCCGCGAGCACCACAACTGGCCCGTGGACGGCAGCGGCAACAGCACGCTGCTCGTCATCGAGCTGATCGAGGATGGACTCTGGAGTCATTCCTCGCACGGTAGTGCCCTAGTCCGACACCTGCTCCACCGGTTACCGTGTACTCATGATCATGTACAGCACTCCATGGTGCGGCTACTGCCAGCGCCTCAAGGCACAGTTTGGCCGAGAGGGAATTGCCTTCGAAGAGGTCGACATTGAGCAAGATCCGGCTGCTGCAGCCATGGTCGAGCAGGTCAATGGAGGCAACCAAACCGTACCAACAATTGTGTTCGCCGACGGCACTGCAATGACCAACCCTTCGCTAGCTCAGGTCAAAGAAAAGCTCAGCAGCCTCTAGCGCGACCAATTACCTGGTAGCGGCTCCCCAAACCAGCGCTCGATGAGCTGGCGCGAAATCGACGTACTGGGTGGCAGCTTCAGTTCACCTTGTTCGCACGCGCTACGCATTTCCTCTCGAGTGAACCAACGCGCTTCAGCAATCTCATGTTGATCAACGTTTATCGCATTGTGTTCAGCAAGGGCTTGGTAACCCAACATCAGCGATGCAGGAAAGGGCCACGGTTGACTTCCGCAATAGGTAAGAGCGGAATTGGACTTACCAATCACAACACCTGTTTCTTCAAAGACTTCACGTCGAACAGCATCTTCTGCTGATTCCCCTGGTTCAACAAACCCCGCGATCGTCGACATCTGGCCTTCAGGCCAACTTGCTTGGCGACCCAATAACGCCCGATCGTCGCGATCACGCACCAACACGATGATCGCAGGATCTGTACGAGGGAAGTGATCCATCTCGTGCGCAGCACAATGCAAGGTCCAACCCGCTTGTGTAACAACGAGCTCTTCACCGCACACCGTGCATCGCTTGTGTTTATTGCGCCAGTTGTCCAGACCAACAGCGGTAACAAAAGCCGAAGCATGGAGATCAGGGAGTTTGCGGGCATCCCGCAGACCTACCCAGATCTGCTCGCCATCAAGTTCTTCTCGATCCTTGAGGTGCACAGCAATAAAGGGCGTTCCATCAGGATCCAGACCCAGGAAACTGAGGCGCGAGAAGTCTCCAGCAATGAACGCAGCTGCTTTTTGACCATCAGTTACTAACAGTTCGCCGTCATTGGAATCAACATCTAACGGAGACTCACCCCGATGCACCCATACGCCACACGTGTTCGCCGTGAGCAAGGATGCCAAGAATGCTTCATCTGTACGTAGATGCGCTGCTCGATCCAACCCAGCCCGCGTGAACAACAGATCGTCGAAGAGAAGGGTGTTCGTCACGAGGGTGAGCCTATTGCCGTGCCACGATCAGGTCTTAAGAATTCGACAGGAGTACTTGTGAACGTCTTTATTCGCCAACTCACCGGCGTTCGCTTTCTTGCTGCAGCTTGGGTACTGCTCTATCACCTGCAGGTGCCCTTAGCCACGATTGGCTTAGTTGGGATTCCTGTCTTGTCAGACTTCTTCCGGGTCGGTCGATTGGGCGTTGATCTCTTCTTCGCACTGTCTGGCTTCATCTTGGCCCACACATATCTGGAGCGCATGGGTGAGAAGGTCAAGGTCAAAGCTTCTGGCTTCTTCCTCTGGCTGCGTTTAGGTCGCATCTATCCAGTACATCTGGTGATGCTGGTCGTTGCAGGTGTCGCCGTGTTTGCCCAAGCCAAAGTCACTGGTGATGCACTTGATCGAGATTGGCTCACCCCTTGGGACTTCATCAAGAACCTACTGATGATTCAAGAATGGGGATCACAGCCACAGCGTGGTTGGAACTTTGTCGCGTGGTCGCTCTCAATGGAGTGGCTGGTTTACCTGCTGTTCCCATTCATTGTGTTGGTGCTTTGGCGTTTTCGACGATCACTTCCAACGTGGGGCCTGCTGGTTGCTTGGGTCATCGTGCTTATTCCACTTCTCGCGTACGGATTGAACACGACTGACTCGTATTACACCGATAACTGGGGCTCAACTATTCGAGTGCTCACCGAGTTCATCGCCGGTGGCATCACCTACCTCGTTGTTTCCCGACTTCACCCAGGACTTCAGGGAGATCCCGCACCAAAGGTTGAGCGGATTGCAACGTGGCTGACGATCATCTTGCCGATCCTTGTTGTGATTGGCTCGGTGATTCTGGCAAATATGCCAGCCGCACAACCACCACAGTTGAATCTTGGTGAAGATAGCGAGCCGCTGCCTCCGTACTTCCACTTGCTCTTGGTGCCACTACTCATTGCTTGGATTGGTGCACTCGCACTTTCTCGTCGTGGTCTTACCAAAACGTTGGGTACTCAAGCCTTGGTGCTTGGTGGCTTCATCTCTTACTCGCTCTACATGACTCACTTGGTCTGGTTCGGCTTATGGCGGGCAGGTATGAAGGCTGCCGGCATTGACGGTGGCGGGTTGTACACACTTGGTGTGATCGGCCTTGTTATTGGAGCGCTCGTGATCGCGTGGCTGATGTGGAAATTCATTGAAGAACCCGCCCGCGAATGGATGCGAAAGCTAATCGGTGTTCGACCAGTACCTACCGAAGAAGCTGGTGCGGCAATCGCGCAACGTCAGCATGAAACCGATGGCGCCGAACCAATCGTGGTTGAGGATAAGTAGCGCTACTGAAGAAGGTGTGAAAGGTCTGGCAATACAGGCCGTAGGACTTCTCCTGTGCTCACCATTAAGAATCCCGCATCGATATGTTCCACCGGCACGTTGGCAATGCGCGACCATGCCAGGCGATACAGCGCTAACTGCATTTCATCAGCAGACTTGGCACTGCCTGTTTTCCAGTCGATCACGTCAAAGCGCCCATTAGTCGCGAACACTGCGTCAATTCGCCCTCGCACCACTCGCCCGCCAATCACCATGGCAAATGGTTGTTCAATCGCAACAGGAGTGAGTTGTGCAAATGCACTGTGGCTAAAGGCTTCCTTGAGTTCAGTGAGTTGTTCATCGCTAACAATGTCGTGATCACCACTGCCTGGTAAATCATCAGGATCGAGTAACGACTGCTGACCATATTGCGTTTCTACCCAGGTATGGAAGGCGGTACCGCGTGTCGATGCGGCAGAACTAGGAGATGGCATTGGACGTGCAAGGTCGCGGGCAAGTTGTTCTGGTTCACGCATCGCACGAATAAGTACGCTTGCTGAAACTGATGCTGGCAGTGGTACTTCGACGATTGGTTCACGAAGTTTACGAGCCTCTTGCATGAGAACTCGAGCATCGTCATTCCATTGGGCAACAGTGAGGGACTCCACCGGACTCAGTGGCAATTCGGATTCGTGGTTCACCAATGCAACAAGTTCAGCGAGAGCGCGAACCTGTGCCGGTTGTTCCAAGGGAGCCGGCCAAGCAAAGCCTTCAACCTCTTCAAGATACGGATTCTTTTCGACTACTGGATCCTCATGCCAATATGCAATTGCATCATCGAAATCTTCGCTCGTGCTGCGAACTTGCTCCAGGTAGCGCCCGGGCTCACGTGACTTCTGCTGTGTAGAGCCCCACCAGTGACCCGTGGCGATCAATGAGTTTTCCGCGCGCGTTAGTGCGACATAGGCAAGGCGCTGGTCTTCAAGAAGATCATGATCGCGCAACACCTCAACGTATGCATCGAATTCTTTAGCCGTGGGTGATCGATCTCGTGCTGGGTAGCTGGTCAGCGCATCAGTTTTATCTTCGCGTAGTTCCCATGGGATGACCGCAGCACTCTTCATCCACCTGCTGCGCGAGTTTCCACCCGGGAAGGCACCTTCAACAAAACCAGGCACGATAACAACCGGAAACTCAAGACCTTTGGCTTTGTGAATAGTCATCAACTGCACCGCATCTGTGCGCTGCACGACATCTACCTTGAGATCCACATCGAAACGTTCTGCATCGTTGAGTCGTCTCAGAAATGCGCTCAGCGTTGAACGCCCATCGAGATCAGTGAACTCAGCTGCAAGCTTGGCGAACGTCATCCACGCCAATTGGGTTTGTGGAGGTGCCATCGCAAGTTCAACATCAAGTCCGGTCACACGCAGCACTCGAGTGAGGAATTCCGGAAGTGGTTCGGCTGCATAATGACGCAGATGCTGTAGCTCAGTACCGAATTGCGCAAAGCGAACAGCCGCTTGTGGCGAATACTGATGTAAGTCACCAAGATCCATCGTGGCATCGCTCAGTGAGGTCATTTCAACTGGATCCGCGCCGGCTACTGCAGCATCTAAGGCTTGCGCCACGCTCTGTGCATCTACTTTTCGTGAACCACCAGCGAGGTACGCAGCACGAGTACCCAATCCCACAAGATCACGTACCCCAATCCTCCATCGAGGACCGCTGAGCAATCGCACCATTGATCCATTAGCTACCGGATCAACTACTGCCTGCAAAAGGCTGCGCACATCAATAATGATGGGCTGATTGAGTAACCCTGCTGCACCATGAAGCTGGGTAGGGATATTGGCTTCTTGTAAAAGTGCATCAAAGGCTGCGAGCTCCTTGCCATTGCTGGCCAGGATCGCGATCGAACCCCATTTGCCTTGTAGCCCCTCACCGATCCTTGCAATGCGATCAATGATCCACTCGCGCTCCTGCGTCGATCGCTCAAACATGCCAATCGTGACCAGTCCGGCGCCTTTAGCTGACTGTGCCCACTTCAATTCTTCAACACCAGTATGAAAATCGCGAAGACCCTTAGACAGATCATTGGCGACCTTCAATATGTTGAAGCCCGATCTGCGATTAGCGCTCAGGACATACCTCGATGCTGGCACTGTCTTTCCAGCGCGTACTGCCGGGAAGTGGTCAGGAAAATGATCGATGTTGTCCACGCTTGCCCCGCGCCAGCCATAGATGGCTTGGCATGGGTCACCTACGGCAGTCACCGCATGCCCATTGGGGAATAGCTCTTGCAATAACTTGCGTTGCGCAATGGATGTGTCTTGATACTCGTCAAGGAGCACCAGCGTGAATTGCTCGCGCACGCTTTGCGCCACTTCAGGGAAACGTCGAACCAACTCAAGAGCCAATCGAGTCTGATCGGTGTAATCGATGACGTCGTAGCGTTCTTTTGCGGCCCGCCATTCAAGAACCAAACGCGCAAGATGACGGCGCTTCTTGGCCGTCTCACGTATTTCACCAGCATTCTTTTGGAACTTGCCAGGACCTAACTCGGCAGCATTCATGTCATTGATGAGCTTGGTATCCCAAGCAATAACTGCTTCTGGCGTGATATCGAGTTCACTGCATTGGTCATCGAGGCTGAGCAGGTTTGAGGTCAGGGAATCAGGACCTGTGCCAAATTCTTCAAGTGGCAATGCACTTGAACACACCACGCGATAGGCCAACTGTTCGCGAAAGCCTTCATTGAGTAAGCGTGCTCCTGGTTCTCGCCCAAGACGAATGCCATGTTCACTCAAGATTCGCGACGCAAATGAGTTGTACGTCAGTACAGATGGTTCACCGGCGACGCTTTCATCATCACCAAGGTCTAGCCCGGCTGGACGCAGTCCATCTGCTTCCAAATGACGTAATGTTTTACGCATATTTGCACCGAGAGAAGCCGCTGCCTTGTTCGTGAAGGTCAGGCCCAGAATTTTCTCTGCCGCAACGTGATCACTGCCAACGACATACGCGACGCGAGCCGCCATCGAGGTGGTCTTTCCTGAGCCAGCACCGGCGACCACAACATTTGGCTCAAGTGGTGCGCTAATAATTGCCCACTGTTCATCACTGACAGCAAATCCCATGACAGCATCGAGCTGTGCACGAGTGAGGTCACGACTCATGACAACACCTGCTTGCCTTGTGTCTGTGTTGGACAACTTGTTCGATAGGCGCAGAATTTGCAAAGTGAGTTTTCCCGCGCATCAAAGGCTTCATCTCGCAGAGTTTGGGCAGCATCACCGAGTTTGAGTTCGATCCAGGTTGGTGACTCGCGCGGCAAAGGCTCCTGAATTTGGACTTTTGGAAAATCAGGACTGCCTTTCTCATCAGCGCGCAATTGCACTAACGCCGCGCCACCCACGTCATATCCGGCTTCCCGCAACAGCAATTGATAGACACCCAATTGCGCATGTTCAGGGATCTCTTTTTCTGCGGGTGGCGTTTTCATGTTCTTTAAATCAATGGGCACATAATTACCGTCATCGTCGCGCTCAATGCGATCAATGAAACCGCCTAGCCTGACCTGCTCAGTGCCACCATCAGGCGTTGGCACTTCAATCTGTGCCGAGTACTCATCTTCAGTGCCCACCAATTCACGTTGGGCGCCCTGGTGATAATTCAAGAAACGTTGGATAGCCTCACGAGCAATAGCGCGCTCTGCAGTGCTTTGCCACGGGGCTTCAAAGCGCAGATCGCGCCAGACTCGATCCACGAAAGCATCTGCGGCATCAAGATCCTGTGGCACTTCACCTTTAGCAATGAAGTCAGCCACGGCGTGAATCACGCTGCCGAATTTGGTTGCCTCACCTCGGGGTACTTCCGCGTGAACATCATGTTCTAAGAACCACTTCAGTGGGCAATCGCCAATTGAATCGATGGCACTTCCTGATAAGCGAATAGGTTCGTCGCTCTCGCGTACTGGCGTTTCGCGCACACTGAGTTCCTCCATCCCCCACCAAGTTGATGATGCTGCAGCTGGCACGAGTGCAAGCCCGGCATCATCAATGGCACCAGCGAGTTCATCAAGTGTGCGCATTGCTGCCTGGCGCATGGCTGGTGAGTTACTTGAATCAATAGCTGCCAACCGTAATTTGCCGACTAAGGCAGCCAAAGATGTAGTAAAGCGCGGCCGACGATCTGCGTGCACCCAAGGCACTTCAAGCTCCGAAAGGAATCGACTTGGTTGTGTTCCTGCATCTTCTGCGACCTGCAAGGTGGTGATCACGCATTGACGGCGAGCTCGAGTGAGGGCGACGTACATCAACCGCCGCTCTTCTGCCAGTAATGCACTTGGGCTCATTGCCGGACCAACACCGTCAACCATTAATCGGTCTGACTCCAAGACGCTTCCGCGCGGGCGAAGGTCAGGCCATTGACCTTCTTGGGTACCCGCAATCCACACGGCATCCCACTGTTGGCCTTTCGCACGGTGAGCAGTGAGCACGCGCACCACATCGCCTTGCACTCCACGCTCAGAGACTGGCTCGGCTGCTAAGTGTTGTTCTTGGAGTGACAGCACGAAGTTGCGCACACCAATAACTCCGCGATATCGCTGTTGAGCGCGCTCAGCCGCATCGAATAACGCCATCACAGCATCGACATCGTGGTCTGCGGAGCGTGAGCCATCAAGGGCTTGTCGGCGCAATCGATCTGGCCAGCCATGCGCACGGGTGCGGTCAATACATTGACCTGACCACAGCAACCACAACACTTCGGCAGGGGCTGCTCCGCGCTCGATCATCTGATGGGCATCACTCATCAGCTTCATGAATTGCTGCAGCGTCGCACAGACATCAACAAGTTTTTCATCAGTAGGAAGTGAGCGACTACCACGCAATACATCCCGTAATAACTCATCTGACGGGGCTGGCGTGATTGTTGGATCATCAATGCGTGCCGCAATACGCAAGGCTCGACCAAGGGCGCGCAGACGCGTTGGATCAATTCCGCAGAGTGGACCGCTGACGAGCTCTAGTGCATCGGCTGTAGTGACTTGAGAGGGACGAACAGCAACCTCAAGTGCACGAAGCAAGATCGCAATCGCTGGTTCAGCCCGCAATGGAATTTCATCAGTTGCGATTGCAGCAGGAACCCCTGCTTGTACCAATGCTCGTTGAATACCTGCAATATCTTGACTATTGCGAACCAGTACAGCCATCTGCGACCACGGCATGCCTTCGTGGAGGTGCAGCGTGCGCATTTGCGCAGCAATGCCAGCTGAACGCATGAGCTCACTATCAAAAACCTCAACCCGAATCGCTTCAGGTGTTGATGTCCCTTCACACACTGGGTTGCGGTGCTGCTCAAGCAAGGCTGGATCAAGGTGAGAAAGGCGAACCTTGGAAATGATGCGCGTAGCCGCATCACGGATTTGCGGGCCAAAACGCCGGGTATGACGTAACACCACAATCGGTGCCGGTTTCGTTGCACTTGCGAACTCTTGTGGGAAGCGAAGAAGACCTCCGAGATCTGCGCCGCGGAATCCATAGATCGATTGATCCGGGTCACCAACTGCAATCAGAGTGGTGTTCGGGCCAACCAAGGAGCGCAACAACGCAACTTGTAACGGATCTGTGTCTTGGTATTCATCAACACAGATCAATCGATACTGCTGTAGCAGGGTTGGTGCAACATGCGCACTTTGCGCACGAGCCACTGCAGCGCTCAACAGTTCGACGTAATCAAGAACGTTCTGCCATTCCATAACATCAGCTTCTTGCGCAGCAAGACGACCGACCGCTGCCCACGCCGGCCGTTGTGAAGTGCGCCCAATGCGTTCAAGTTGTTCAGGTGCGATACCCAGCACCTTGGCCCGAGCCAACACGGCACGCACCTCATTTGCTAATCCCAACGTGGAAACAGCACCCGCGAGATCATCGGGCCAATCGATGGTTCCGTCTTCAACGGCACCCATGAGTAACTCTCGAATGCGCACATCTTCTTCAGCACCAGAAAGCAACTGTGGTGGTTCGCGGTAATCCTCGGCGGTGGCTGTTTGCTGGAGCAAACCAAAGGCAAAGGAGTGGAAGGTGGCTACCGTGGGCAGTACGCCGCCACCAAGACGACCAACAAGACGATCGCGAAGGTCACTTGCTGCGCGCTTACCAAACGTCAGGGCCAGCACCTGCTCTGGCGCAATGGGATCAGTTGGATCAGTGAGTCGAGCGACAATGGCTTCCACGATCGTGGTGGTCTTGCCGGTACCTGGGCCGGCCAGCACGAGTAAGGCGCCATGCCGGTGGTCTACGACGTGCTGCTGCTGGGAATCAAGCAGGGGAACTGACGCTGGCGGTAGGGGTTCTACGTTCAGGTGCCAGGCTGCCCGCCCGCGATCCCTACCCATCACTGCCATGAGGCATTCGTACCACTTCGGTCTGACTTCGCTACCCCCGCCGAACGGGTTCGTGGCACCGAATCTGCCCGATCTGACACGATGGTGCCGTGACCGACCAGCCCGTACGTTTCGACGATGGGCCCAGTGATCCCCTCGTACTTGATGGCGGACAGTTGCAGACCCTGATTATTGAAGATGGTGTTATCCCACTTCGGGTTCACCGCCCGCTGGATTTGGCTCGATTCGTCTTCGCAATCGCGATCACCGTAGGCATCGTGCTGGTTGCTTGGTTTGCTTCCAGCACCAGCGCCGGCATTGATTCCGATCTGTCCAGTACTGCCAGTCTGCTTCCAGGTTTTGTGGTGTTACTGCTCAATGTCATCGGTGGCATCGGCACCCTTGGATTACCAATTGCAGCGTCGATCTCGTTGGTCGCTCGTAAGCGCGTGCGTCAGCTCTTTGATTCACTCCTTGCAATTTTGGTCGCCATCCTTTTCTTGACTGCACTGTCGAGCATCATCACCGCCATTGACTCACCTCGCTTGCTGACTGCGCTGACTGGATCGGCCAGCACTGGCGGAGCATCAACTGCCCCGATCCTTGGCGGCTTAATCGCCTTCATCACCGTTGCCCGTCTCATGAATCGTCGACCTTGGAGCGTTATTAGCTTCATCGTGATCGGTTCCGTCACGATCGTGACGATTCTGAGCTCAGCAATTGCGATCGCTGGTTTAGTCATCTCCATCACGATCGGTTGGGGTATCGGACTGATCCTTCGTTATGCCTTGGGAACACCAACCTCGCGTCCGTCCGGTGTTGCGATCGCACTAACGCTTGAGCGCAGCGGGTATCCAGTTATTTCATTGCTCGCGCAAGAGACCACTCGCCGGGGTCGTCGCTATCAGGCCGTTACTCGCAATGGTGCCGTCATGCGCGTCACAGTATTTGACCGCGACATGGAAGGCGCTGGAATTGCTAAAGCAGCGTGGACTGCCGTGCGGTTGCGAGAAGACCAATCAAGTCGTCGCTTCAATATGCGACGCGCTGTTGATCACGCAGCGCTCACGTCATTTGCTGCCCAAGCAGCTGGGGCACCAGAACCCCGCCTGCTTGTTACTTCAGAAATTAATGAAGACTCGTACTTGCTTGCCTATGAATACATAGACGGCCAAGTGCTCTCCACAGTTGATGAAGTTACTGATAACGATCTCGAACAAGCCTGGCGCGCTATTCGCACCTTGCATGAACACCAAATTAGTCACCGCGCACTTGATGCAAGCCATTTAGTCCGAGGCGTTGACGGCACAATTTGGCTTGTCGGACACGACGGTGGATCTGTTGCCGCAGGAGACGTCTCCATGCGTATCGATCTAGCGGAATTACTCGTAACGCTGGCAATGCTGACTAGCGCTGAGCGCGCTGTGTCAACAGGTCGAACAGTGCTTGGTATTGCTGGGCTTTCACGAGCCTTGCCAGCGTTGCAACCTGTTGCTCTATCAGGCCCAACGCGTAAAGCTGTTCGCAAACATAAGGGTTTGATGGTTGAACTTCGTGACATGATCATCGAGATTGGTCCAGACAACGAAGTTGTTGAACAAATTAAACTCGAACGTGTCAAACCAAAAACACTGGTGCTTGCCGTTGTTGGCACTGTTGCTGGCTACGTATTACTCACACAACTTGCTGACGTTGATCTTGTGCATCTGTTTACCACTGCCGACTGGCGATGGGCGATTGCCGCATTGCTCTTCAGCTTGATCACCTACATCGGCGCTGCTTGGTCTCTTGCCGGCTTTGTTCCCGAAAGCATTCCGCTTGTGCGCACCACGATGGCTCAACTGGCTGGCGACTTCGCAACGCTGGTTTCACCACCGACCCTTGGCGCAGTTGCAGTCAACATGCGTTTCTTGCAAAAAGCCGGCCTTAACCCTGCTCTCGCTGGCGCAAGTGTTGCAGTGTCACAAGTGATGGCGTTCGTGATGCATATGTTGCTGCTCATTGGCTTTGGTTTTGCTGCAGGAACCCAAGCGGACCTCACCTTTAAGCCACCAAAGATCGTGGTGATTGGTGTAGTGATTCTCGCTGTAGTGATTGTTGCGCTGTTCGCTATTCCACAAATTCGACGCTTGGCAAACGATCGAGTAGTGCCACTTCTACGAGAAGTTGGCCCGCGTCTTCTCACTGTTGCACAACGTCCAGAAAAGCTTCTTGAAGGCATCGGTGGCATTGTCATCTTGAACCTGGCCTACATCGCCGTGCTGTACACAAGCGTGCAAGCCTTTGGCGGCGATATGAGCATTGCTGTAGTTGCCGTGGTCTACCTCGTTGGTGCAACGGTTGGCCAAGCCGCCCCTACCCCGGGTGGATTGGGTGCCGTTGAAGCCGCCTTGACAGCTGGATTAACCGCAGCTGGTCTTGACGGCGGCATCGCACTTTCTGCCGTGTTGCTTTACCGCTTGGTCACTTTCTGGATCCCCACAATTCCTGGCTACTGGTCCTTCAGCTGGCTTACCAAGCGTGGCGCGCTTTAACCCTTGGCCAATAAGATGAGCACATGACGACTCATCGCCACTTGCAGCTCACCTTCGGTCCAGAAACGGTGACCGCGCCGATCATTTACACGATGGTGAAGCAGCACCAGGTGGTTCCTAACATTCGTCGTGCCAATATCGAGCAGCATGTGGGCTGGATGGTGCTGGATCTTGAGGGCGAGCCTGCTGACCTCGATGCCGCAACCGCGTACCTCACAGGCCTGGGAATTGAAGTTTCTTCCGCCGAAGGTGACATTGTCGCTGGCTAACCCCAGCTTTTAGGCCACAATGTGGCCATGACGCAATCACAGAACGTCACCGTCACGGTGTGCGAAAACGGACCATACGAAATCGTCGGTGAGGTAGAAATCCTCGACGCAAATGGCGAGCTCATTCGCCAGACCACCAAGACCTTCCTTTGTCGCTGTGGTCATTCAGCAAAGAAGCCTTATTGCGATGGCGCACATAAGAAGCATGACTTCCAAGATGCAGGCTTAGCACCGCAATAACACCGCTCCCACGCAAACACACGACTAAGGCCGGGCTCTTCACGTGAAGAGCCCGGCCTTGTTGTCTTGTGCAGCGTGTTAGTACGAGGGCTTGTCGGGTTCAATCTGAGTAACCCAAGCAAGTACGCCGCCACCCACGTGAACAGCATCAGAGAAACCTGCACCCTTGACTACTGCAAGACATTCAGCTGAACGGCCGCCAAGCTTGCAGTGCAGCACAATCTGCTTGTCTGTTGGTAGATCAGCGAGCGCCGACCCATCAAGGAATTGACCCTTGGGGATCAGGATCGCACCTGGGATCGAAACGATTTCGAATTCACCTGGTTCGCGCACGTCGATCAGCACAAAGTCTGCTTCGCCACGATCACGCGCATCAAGCATGCCCTTGAGATCCTTCACTGAAATGGTGGAATCCATTGCAGCTTCGGCGGCTTCATCAGAGATCGAGCCACAGAATGCTTCATAGTCAATGAGTTCGGTCACTGTTGGGCGATCGCCACAGATCGCACAGTTTGGATCCTTGCGAATCTTCACCTTGCGGTAGGTCATTTCAAGTGCGTCGTAAATCATCAACTTGCCGAGCAGAGTTTCGCCGATGCCAGTGATCAATTTGATCGCTTCAGTTACCTGAATGGAACCAATAGAAGCGCACAACACGCCCAGAACGCCGCCTTCAGCACATGAAGGAACCATGCCTGGTGGTGGTGGCTCGGGATAAAGGCAGCGGTAGCAAGGTCCGTGCTCTGACCAGAACACACTTGCCTGACCATCGAAACGGTAAATCGAACCCCATACATACGGCTTCTTCAACAAGACGCAGGCGTCATTCACCAGGTAACGCGTTGCGAAGTTATCGGTGCCATCGACGATGAGGTCGTACTGAGCAAAGAGTTCCATCACATTTGATGAGTCAAGGCGCTCTTCGTGAAGATTCACGGTGACCAGCGGGTTGATCTCTTTGACCGAGTCTCGAGCGCTCTGTGCCTTCGAGCGACCGATATCGCTTTGACCGTGAATAATCTGGCGCTGCAAGTTGGACTCATCGACAACGTCGAATTCAACAATGCCCAAGGTGCCCACACCTGCTGCTGCCAAGTACATCAACGATGGCGAGCCCAGCCCACCGGCGCCAACACACAACACCTTGGCATTCTTCAAACGCTTCTGACCGGCCATGCCGACATCTGGAATGATCAAGTGGCGGCTATAGCGGCGCACTTCGTCGATGCTCAGTTCGACATTGGCATCCACGAGGGGCGGCAGGCTCACGATGACTCCATGGGATCGGGGTATTCGGGGTAGATGAATCTTCAAGCAATTCGATAATCGTAACTGGCAACCCCACCCAGCCAAGAGCGCCCAAGGTATCTGCAAAGGATCTGCAAGAGTCTGGCATTTAAGCTGGCATAGGAAACGAAAGAGGCACCCTTGGCAACGTCAATGAAGTTCGAGCAGATCTACCCCACCGATGTCACCACGATTCGGGCGATGCTCGTGAACCCTGCCTACATCCAGGCCAGGGCCGTAGCTACTGGTGCTTTGACTATTGAATCCTCAGTTGCCACTGAACCCAATGGTCAGACCACCGTGGTGATCACCCGTTCCCTGCCAAGCGAGATGCCGGCATTCGCTGCCGCAATCGTCGGTGACACCTTGACCATTACCGAGACCCAAGTGTGGCAACCGGAATTCCTAGGCCAGTGCTTTGGGAATTTTTCAGTAACGTTCAGTGCTCCACTCACCTTCACTGGAACAGCATCCATAACTACTGACGAAGCAAACACCGTGATCACTACCGAAGGTGATCTCAAAGCGTCAATTCCGTTCATGGGCGGCAAGGTAGAAAACCTGGCAAAAGAACAAACTCAGCGCTACCTGCGTAAGGAACAAGAGTTTGCGCTGACTTGGCTGCGCGAGCACTAACAGCTACTCCTGACGACAGTCATGAACTGCTTTACCCGGCTAACTTGAGCGTGGCAGTTAATCTTTGACCCGTACACAAGGTACAAACATCATGTGAGTCATCCGCGCCTTACCCTCAAAGTCAGTGTTGCCCTCATAGGTGTCGCTGCTCTTGTAGGCACAGGTGCGGTGATCGTGACCTCGAACACTGCTAACGCAGCAAGCGCAAGCCCTGCGCCTTCGGTTGCGATCACTTCGACACCCCTACCAGCTCCTACTCCGACAGCGGGTCCAACGCACAAGCCGCGCCCCGCCTCGCGCACTAAAAAAGCTAAATGGGTGCCGGCATACCCCAACGACTTAGTCCATGCCGGCAAGAAACGCGTCGTGTACGACAAAGCACTAATGACTGTTTGGCTTATCAAAGCCGATAACACTGTGGTTGCTCGCTACCCAGTTGTTGGTCGATGGGATCGACCGGCAGCTGGCAGTTACCGAGTGTTTTCCAAGAGCACCAAAGCCTTTAACCCGAACTCAAAAGTGACCTTTAATCACATGGTGCGTTTCACCTATGGTCCTGATACCAAGTCAGCCATTGGGTTGCATGCAATTCCGAAGTATTACGACGGCACGATGATGCATTCAAATAAGCAACTTGGTTTGGCGATCGCACGCGGCGGGTGTGTGCGGCTTTCCGAAGAAGCGGCCGCTCATGTTTACAAATTTGCCAAGGTTGGCACCTTGATTGTTGTATTGCCTTCTCCTTGATGAAGCCGCGTACACCAATGCTCTAACTGTCGCCACTGTTTCCTTTGATTTCGGTTAAATCTTGAGCGATTTCCCCTGATGCGGGTCATGGGTGAGAGAAATGCTTGCAAGTCAGGAAGCTCAAGAATCTCCTGTTGCACCCCGTACGCGCGTAAGCTTTGAACTGCTTCATGACTACTACCTTGAGTCGTTTGACGAATCGCGATCGCGAGCAAACCGGTCACTTGGCTTTCTACGGTTGACAACTCTTGAAGTAAGCGTGACATCCCAAGTGGAGAAGATTGAGTAACGGCAATCACTGCATCTGCTTGAGCAAGAGCGCTACTCGCAGCCAAGTACCTTGGAACCTCGAGTAAGTTGTTGCTTTCTCGTGACGAAGCAACCCCAAAGCCCACGTCAACGACGACATAATCAAAGGTAGTTCGAGCGATATTTAAGACGTCTTTGAGAGCTCGTGCATCAAGCTCTTCCCATCGATCAGGGTGACTTATTCCGCCAATCAGCCAACATTCGCGATCTATTGGTCGAGCGAGTTGCACGAACGATTGCCCAGTGAGTGAACCTCGCTGCGCGTACCGGCAAGCCACCACAATCCCACTTGCATCCTCAACGATTCCCGTCAACACCGTTAACGCTGGAGCAACCGTATCCGCATCAATCAAACACACACGTTTACCCATCGATGCCAAGTGACGCGAAAGTGAAAGAGCAGTGAGAGTGCGCCCAGGTGCTCCTTGTGGACCCCACACTGCAATGACTCGTCCCACATCACGATGAGCATGTGTGTCGATCGCTACCGAGATTGGTTCCTGAGTAGGGAGCTCTGACTCAACGACTCCTTGGGGATTGGCAGCCCACGCTCCTGTTGACCACACCCCTTTGCCAATGGATTCACGTAATTCCATTTTCGCCAGCGATTGTGGGTGAACTTCACCAAACCCTACGCATGTGAGTAAGTCAGCAAGAATGTTTTCAGGGGTTATGCCTTCCAATACGCAAGTCACTCCCATCTGATTGAGAAGCCTATGTTCATCATCTGTTGTGGCAATTCCAATGACTCGTCGATCACCTCGCTGGAGTAATTCCACTACTGCCGCATCGCATCTGGGTAAGCCGCTTCCGATCACTACCGGAGTTAACGGCTCAATTGAAGCCACACCCAGTAGTTCAGCAGCATCAAGGGGTCGGCGAATGACTTGTAGCCCCATGTGCTGTGCTAATCGAATGAGTTCAGCTTCAAATGAAAGTAGGGGGGCCGCAAGAATTATCCCAATCTGCTTCATTGAAGTATTTCGCCGTAAAACGATTGAGACGACATAGGCACCAACACCAAAGAAATATCTGCTCGTGTGGCACTGATTAACTGCGCTGTCTGGGATTGCGCAATATCGAGCACGACAGGTAGTTCACCACCCATGGCGCTTGCTTCGCGATCAACATCAGCTACGCGAATATTGGTGAGTACCTGCGTGGGAAGCAGTGGAACTCCATCGTTGATTTTCGGCGCACTTGCCCAAACATCCACCACGTCGCCGGCGGCTAGGCCAACGGGTACTCGCATCGGATCCACCGGAATAGTCACCAGTCTTGATGTTGATGGCACTGCTGCACCAACGGCATTGCGTGGCAGTAATCCACCCGATACCACCGGCAGTTTCATTCGACCTTGTGGAAGCTCTGACGTTGGTAGATAAGCCGATGCAGCATCACCCAGCGCAACGGACACGGGCTCAACTTCTGGCACAGCACCTATTGGTAGATCGCGAGTTGCCCGCCACACCGTGCTTGTTGCCTTCCCGGAAGACATCACAAAGGCACCGATGAACATTGCAGCCACAATGAACCCGAGGCCTAACCAGATGCGTGCATCCCGCCATTTCTTCTGCACCACAAATGCACCGGGTGGAAAATCATCTGCCGATCGTGAACGCTTGATTGCGAAACCTGTCATCGCTTTTCCCCTTTCATTCAGAGGTAACGATGCGGGAGGAATTCAAAATTCACGAATAGATATCCACAAGCACACTACCTGTGGACAAAGACTTTGTACTTATCAGTTTCTTGGCACAATGCCGACGTGACCACACTTCATCAGCGCTTTCTTACGCTGGGCGATGTTGCTGAGATCTTGAACATCTCTGCGGCACAAAGCTATGCGCTTGTACGCAATGGCGAACTCCCTGCGATCAAAGTTGGTGGCCGTGGTCAATGGCGGATCGAGGTCACTCAATTAGATGCCTACATCTCGCGGATGTATGACCAAACCCAAGATTTTGTTGCACAGCACCCGTTCACAGCAGAGTCCGCACTCACGTACGAATAGTTGCAATAGCCGCTATGGCAACAGTTGTAGCTACACCATCGCTGTCTCGTATCTCAAAGAAGTCGCGCCCGATGCTCATGAGTGCACCCCGACCCGACCAACCGTCAATAGTCCTGCAGTCAATGGGTTTTTCGACATAGTCACGCAGCCACCTGCGAATCGTCAGCGACCCTGACCCTCCATCATCCACGTGAGCAACCGGTAACGCACTCGGTAATCCAGTTACTCTCATGATTGCCGCGTGATTCACAGCTGTGATGCTTCCGCTGACGGGTTGAAGAAGATACATACCCTCCCCCGCTTGAACAACATGGCCTTTGGTGATCGCCCCGCCCAGACATGTGATCACTATGGTCGATGATGAACGCTGCAATCCAGTACGCAATGTTGCTTGCGCAAGCTCTGCTTGGGCTACTGCCTCGGCATCGGCGATGAGATCCCACGTCTGTTCAACATGTAATGCCGCTTCTGCTTCCTGCCACACATCCCCACCAAATGTTTGGGTTGTGCAAAGAATTGGAGCTAGCGGTTTAGTTGATCGCTGCCAAAGGAACACCACAATCATGAACAGTGAAGAACCATTCCAGGTTTTGGCAAATCCACTATCCACAGGTGTAGTGCTTCATCCACACCCCATTGACAGTGCACATTGCAACAACGTAGAACTACAAACAGCACCAAACGCAAGCAAACACAAAGATCAAGTACCCGCGAACCCCCGACCGCGGCCGAGCGGCAAGGAGCCCGCCGTGTCGACGTTGTTGGATCGCTTACCCATGCCCGTTGTTTCAGCTGCACACAATGATGGCGAGCAACTTGCTCTCCCGCTGGTGTGGGAAGTAGCCCCTGGTATCCCTGCGGTGCCACCAGTGCCACGACACCTTCGACTCGTTGGCTCAGATTCGCACGGCGACGATGCAACTTCGGGTCCCACGGCACTTCCCTGTGGCCCTGTAGTTCCGCCAGCTCTGTGGGTAGCCCGCATGGCTCGAGCGATCGCTGAAGTTGCTTCTGGCGATCGCCCCGCGCAGCAACTCACCCGCTGGGTGGAAAAGCGTGAACTGGCGCTGCTAGCTGCACGAGGGAAAGCAGCGCAACGTCATCCCAGTGCGATCCACGGCAGAAATGCACGAGCGGTCGCCCGATCCCTTCAGCAGGTTCGAGCCATCCGCGTGTGCCCAGTTGCGCCTGGTGTTGCCGAGACATCCGCTGTGCTCGTAGGTGAAGGTCGCGGAAAAGCCGTAGCAATGCGATTTGAGTCCGCCAATAATGCTTGGCAAGTAACAGCGATTGCCTTGGGCTAGCCCCAAGGCAATCATGTGAAGTCAGCGCTTACGGTTTTCGCGTTCTAGCCGACGACGCTCTGCACGTGATGCATTTGGATCAATCTCAATTGGGAGATCAATCGACTCATGCTCCACGCCACCATCTTCACCTGGCGCGGTGTACTCCAAATGTGTTGGACGAGTCGGTGCAAGCCCTGGTGCAATCACTTCAGGATGAGACTCAAGCACAACTTCGGCACCGTCTGCAGTGACCTCAACGATGCCTTCGCCAGCTTCCTGAACCTCAACTTGAACGTTGAAGAGATAACCAACCGTTTCTTCCTTGATGCTGTCCATCATCGCGTTGAAGAGATCAAAGCCTTCACGCTGATATTCGATCAATGGATCCTTTTGCGCCATGGCGCGAAGACCAATGCCGTCGCGTAGATAATCCATTTCGTACAGATGCTCACGCCACTTGCGGTCAAGCACCGACAGGATCACCCTGCGTTCGAGCTCACGCGTAACTTCTTCACCAAGGGATTCTTCACGCTCGTCATATGAGGCTTCAGCATCTTCAACGAGTTCACGAACAAGGAATTCGGTGGTAAGACCATTGCGGTCACCGCCACTGGCTTCGATGATTTCATTGATGGTGACTTGAATTGGGTACAAGGTCTTTAATGCAGTCCACAGCTGGTCAAGATCCCAATCTTCTGGGTAACCAGTAGCCGTTGCACCACGGACATAACCTTCAGTCGTGTCATTAATGAATGAACGAACCTGCTCTTCGATATCTTCGCCCTCAAGCACGCGCCTACGCTCTGCATAAATAACAAGACGCTGACGGTTGAGCACATCGTCGTACTTCAACACATCCTTACGAATCTCGAAGTTGCGCGCTTCAACTTGACCTTGCGCACTACGGATTGCATTGCTGACCATGCTGGCCTCAATTGGCACATCATCAGGCACGTTGAAGCGACGAAGGAAGGCATCCACCATGTCGGCCTTGAACAAACGCATCAGGTCATCTTCAAGAGACAAATAGAACTGTGATTCGCCTGGGTCACCCTGGCGACCGGCGCGACCACGCAGCTGATTGTCAATGCGGCGCGATTCGTGGCGCTCAGTGCCGAGTACATACAAACCGCCAGCAGCGATCACTTCATCGTGTTCTGTAGCAACTGCAGCGGTGGCTTGCTCAAGTGCGCCCCCCCACGCGGCGTAGTACGCATCTGGATCGTCAGTCAAGGAAAGGCCACGCTGTGCAAGAGCTGCGGCAGCCATCGTTTCTGGGTTGCCACCAAGCATGATGTCCGTGCCACGGCCAGCCATGTTCGTGGAAACAGTTACCGCACCCTTGCGACCTGCTTGCGCCACGATCTGCGCTTCGCGATCGTGGTACTTAGCGTTCAAGACTTCATGAGGCACACCATTTTGGCGCAGCAACTTGCTGAGGAGTTCAGATTTATCAACCGAGGTTGTGCCCACGAGAACAGGTTGACCCTTTGCGTGACGCTGAACGATGTCAGCAATCACTGCTTGCAGCTTTGCATCATTGGTGCGGTAGATAACGTCGGCATTATCAAGACGGACCATGTCGCGGTTCGTTGGAATAGGCACCACACCGAGGTTGTAAATCTGGGAGAACTCGTTGGCTTCGGTCATTGCAGTACCGGTCATACCTGACAAGCGACCGTAGAGACGGAAGAAGTTCTGCAAGGTCACGGTTGCCAGAGTCTGGTTCTCTGCCTTGATCTCGACGCCCTCTTTGGCCTCAATAGATTGGTGCAAACCTTCGTTGTAACGACGACCTGCCAAGATTCGGCCAGTGTGCTCGTCAACGATCAGCACTTCACCGTCCATCACCACGTAATCGCGGTCTTTCTTGAACAATTCCTTCGCGCGAATTGCGTTGTTCAAGTAACCCACGAGTGGTGTGTTCACCGTGTCATAAAGATTGTCGATACCGATTTGGTCTTCAACCACATCGATTGCTGACTCGTGCACACCGACGGTCTTCTTCTTCTCGTCAATTTCATAATCAACGTCTGGCTTAAGAAGGTTTGCGATGCGAGCAAACTCGGCGTACCAGCTGGTGGCCTGATCTGCCGGGCCGCTGATGATCAGCGGCGTGCGAGCCTCGTCAATCAGGATGGAGTCAACTTCGTCGACCACCGCAAAGTGGTGACCGCGTTGCACAAGCTCCTCACTGCTCCACGCCATGTTGTCGCGCAAGTAGTCGAACCCGAATTCATTATTGGTGCCATACGTGATGTC
>CAEZVB010000004.1_pt1 | contig 36485 bp, 35 predicted proteins | sample 7264631 | NCBI WGS metagenome assembly CAEZVB01 (sample SAMEA6813846, study PRJEB35770) | uncultured Actinomycetes bacterium | biome: Freshwater; feature: Freshwater reservoir; material: water | place: Czech Republic | collected 2017-05-23 | depth 0.5m m | reverse complement strand
TGCTGCCTTCTCAATAGTGATCTTGATGTCTTTTGAGGCTCCCTCGGCATCATGAATCAACTGCTGAGCCAGATCCATGCACACGTGTGTAAGCGAAGAAGTGAACTCTTGCAGGTTGGGTTGTACGCCACTAGCGCCGCTAGCAAGGAGTAACACAGTGTCATTCGTCGACATGCAACCATCGGAATCAATCCGGTCAAAACTCAAAGCAGTTGCAGACCTCAGCGCTTGTTCTGCTGTTTCAGCATCAATAACAGCGTCAGTGGTAATCACTACCAACATCGTGGCTAGTGCGGGTGCGAGCATTCCCGCTCCTTTCGCCATTCCACCAATGACGTAGCCAGCCCCCGCGACTTCACTCTTCTTTGGCACGCTGTCAGTGGTCATAATGGCAAGGGCGGCATTGCTTCCACCATCCTGAGCGAGTTCTCTGGCTGCCGCGTCAATTCCGAAACGAATCTTGTCCATTGGTAACCGCTCACCAATGAGTCCTGTTGAACACACGGCAATTTCCCCCGCGCCGATTTCACTACCTAAGGAACTCAGGACTGCAGCAACATATTCCGCTGTGTGATGAGTATCAGCAAAGCCGTCTGGACCTGTACATGCATTCGCGCCACCCGAATTGAGAACCACTGCGCGCAATTCTTGGTCTAACAACACTTGCTGAGACCAAAGAACTGGTGCGGCCTTAAAGCGGTTACTTGTGAAAACTCCCGCAGCAGCAAAAATCGGTCCTTGATTTACTACGAGTGCAACGTCGTGATTTCCTGAGGCTTTCAGCCCAGCTTTTACTCCTGCTGCAATGAAGCCTTGAGCGGCAGTGACACTCATGGTGCGACTCCATCCGCTGAGAGTCCAAGATTTTCCGAGAAACCAAGCATCAAGTTGGCATTTTGCAAGGCCTGCCCCGCTGCGCCCTTCCCTAAATTGTCAATCGCACATACGACAACTACACGCTGCACATGCTCGTCGAAGGTCAATTGAATTTGCGCTGCATTCGTACCGAGCACTGATGATGTTTGTGGCAGCACACCTTCAGGAAGCAATCCCACAAAGAGTTCATCTGCATAGGCAGCAACCATGGCGTTACGTAAATCTTCATAGGAAACGCCTCGTTTCACTTTCGCACTGCTCGTAGCAAGGATGCCGCGTGGCATCGGTGCCAAAAGTGGTGTGAACGACAGCGATACGTCACTGCCGGCCGCACGGCTAAGCGACTGCTCCATTTCCGGTGTGTGCTGGTGTAGACCGCCAACTTTGTAGGCACTCATTGAACCCATCACCTGAGTTGCCAGCAAAGAATCTGATGGCTTGCGGCCTGCACCGGAAGTACCCGAAGCTGCAACGACGAATACATCACTAGTTTCAACCAACCCTGCGCAGAACAATGGTGCGAGCGCCAATGCCACTGACGTTGGGTAGCAACCTGGGTTAGCCACGAGCCTTGACTGCTTCACTTTTTCCCGATTGCCATCAAGCTCAGGGAGCCCATAGGTCCAGGTCCCGGCATGCGGCAGTTTGTAGAACTTTTCCCATTCCTCTGGGTTCGCCAATCGAAAGTCAGCACCAAGATCAACGATCGATACCGACGGCGGTAATTGCGCTGCAATTGCAGCACTCTCCCCGTGCGGAAGAGCCAAAAATGTCAGATCTGCGTCGGCCAAATCAGCAACTTGAGTTGAATCAAAGGTGCGATCAGCAAGGCTGAGGAGATTGGGGTGAACATCAATAATGCGCTCACCCGCTTTACCGCCAGCAGCAATGCTGCCTAACTCAACTTCAGGGTGCGCAAGTAATAAACGAAGTAACTCGCCCCCGGCGTAGCCAGAAGCCCCAGCGATACTGATCTTGACCATGGCTGGAGTATACGCATATACGCATATTTATTCATAACACGGCTAGGCGCCGCGGAGTGTTGCCCCATGTCGTTGAATCACCAGATCAATAGCGCTCTGGCGTGCTGACGCGATTTCAGCAGCCTCAAGCGTGCGGTCACTTGCCCTGAACCTGAGGGCGAACGCTAAGGAACGGGATCCTTGCGGTACCTGCTGACCTCGGTAAATGTCGAAGAGCCGGACGGACTCAAGTAACTCCCCTGCCCCTTCAATGATCGATGAGGTCACAGCTGCTGTGTTCACCGACTCAGGCACGATGAGGGCAATATCTTCTTTGGCAACAGGTTGTGCGGAAACGGCAGGTGCCGGTCGGGAACTCGCTGAACGAGCGATGACTTCGTCAAAATCCATCTCAAGGGCACAAGACCGAGCAGGTAACCCAAGTGCTTCAATCACTCGTGGATGCAGTTCACCAGCCACCCCGACTTCAACCCCACTCACCGTGAGTTGAGCACAACGACCGGGGTGGAACGACTCATCATTTCCTGGCCCGACTCGGAGATCTGCACCAGTCGTGTGTGCAATATTCATCGCAATTTCAATTGCATCAGCCCAGTCATAATTTCGGGCAACGGTGGACCACGTTTGCTGAGAGTGTTGGCCTGCCAGGAGGACCGCTATTGAGGTGGACTGGATTGGCAACATGGCATTCAGCCCTGCCCAAGCATCATCAGACGGCTTTTGGGTCACACTCGGGCGAGCAACGGGTGCTCCCATTCCACTACGCACTACCGAACCAAGTTCATAGATACACAGGTCATCACTTCCACGGCTGAGATTTCTCTTCGCAGCAGCAATCAGGCCAGGTAATAGCGAGGCACGAATAAAGGGTTGTTCGTCGTTCATCGGATTTGCTAATTTAACTGACGATCGGCGCGCATCATTTGGTGCGATGCGTAAGGCATCAAATTCAGCTTCGCCAACGAATGGGTAGTTGAGAACCTCAACACCACCGCGGGCAGCCAGCGCCATTCCCACGCGACGACGCAAACGCTGGCTTGTGGACAGCCCATGACCCACAGCTGCCGTTGGCAAACGAGAAGGGATCTCATCGAACCCTATGAGTCGAATAACTTCTTCAACAAGATTCGCCGGATCGGTGATGTCAGAACGCCAGCTTGGCACGCCAACACGCAGCACATCGGTAGACGCATCAACTTCACAACCAACAGCCTGAAGCAAACGAATCACCGTTGTTGTGTGGATTTGCATACCTGCGATTTCACCAGCTTGACTGGCCGGTAAATCAATCACCGTTGGTTCCAGCGGGGCCTCCACAGCAGTCATGCCGACGTAATCCCCACCACCAAATTCCAACAGCAAAGCCGTAGCACGCGCTGACGCATAGGGAGCGAGAACTCGGTCAACACCGCGTTCAAAGCGACGGGACGCCTCCGATGAAAGTTTGTGTCGGCGGGCCATCCGAGCAACAGATCCGTCATCGAAGTATGCGGCTTCTAAAGCGATAGCTGTGGTGCTCTCATCGATCTCCGTTGCGAATCCACCCATAGTTCCAGCAAGTCCAATAGGTCCGCGATTATCAAGAATCACGAGATCGTCGCGATTAAGTGTGCGTTCAACGTGATCAAGGGTTTCAATCACAGTTCCATCGGCAACATGACCTACACGTATTGAACCTTGTAACTTATTGACATCAAATGCGTGAAGCGGCTGTCCGAGTTCGAGCATGACGTAATTGGTTACATCTACAGCAAGCGACACAGGTCGCATTCCACATGCCACTAGTCTCTTTTGCATCCAAGCCGGGGACGGTGCACCCGGATTGAAACCCGTGACAGTTCGCAATGTGAAAAGAGCACAAGCTTGTTCATCTTCTGATGAGCATGCAACAGGCGCGCTTGTACCGGAAGGGGCTGGAAGTTGCGCCAATTCCAAGCCAGGATCGACAAAGTCTAAGTCGTAGGCGATGGCCAGTTCCCGAGCGAGTCCCCGGATCGAGAGTGCGTAACCACGATCTGGGGTGACAGCAATATCAAGAATTTCTTCGCCAACACCAACGATTGGTTTCGCATCTTCACCAACTACATGATCAGAAGCAAGAATGATGATGCCATCGTGATCATCACCAAGCCCAAGTTCACGAGCAGAACAGATCATGCCATCGGAAAGTTTTCCGTAGGTTTCTCGCTGAGCGATTTTGAAACCACCAGGCAATTCCGTACCAGGCAAAGCAACGACAACGAGATCCCCTTGAACGAAGTTTCGCGCTCCACAGATCACTCCGCGCACTCCGCCATGTTCCACACCGACATTTACCTGACACCAGCGAATTGGTTTCTTGAACTCGGTGAGTTCTTCGATGCCGACGACATGACCCACGACGAGTGGCCCAATAACACCTGCACCAAGAGTCTCAACGGTTTCCACCTCAAGCCCTGCATTTATGAGTTTCTCCGCGATGGCTCGACCATCTTGATCAGAGGGAATCGCTACGAATTCACGTAGCCATGACACAGGGGCACGCATTACGACTCCAAACCAAATGCTCGGGTGAAACGCACATCGCCTTCAACCATGTCACGCATGTCAGTAACGCCGTTACGGAACATCAAGGTGCGCTCGATACCCATGCCAAACGCAAAGCCGCGGTAACGCGAAGAGTCAATACCCACGGCGGTCAGCACGCGAGGATTCACCATTCCACAACCGCCCCATTCAATCCAGCCTTCGCTGCCACACGTACGACAACTCTTATCTGGGTTACTTATTGACTCGCCCCGACATACGAAACATTGCAAATCAATTTCTGCACTAGGTTCGGTGAACGGGAAGTAGGACGGACGAAGGCGGGTGCGAATACCCGCACCAAACATTTCCTGAGCAAAGTGATCAAGCGTGCCTTTGAGGTCAGCCATCGTGAGACCTTCGTCAACTGCAAGGCCTTCTACTTGGTGAAACACGGGCGTATGGGTTGCATCAAGCTCATCGGTTCGAAACACCCGGCCAGGAGCAACCACATAAATAGGCACGTCGCGTTCGAGCATGGCTCGGATCTGAATTGGTGATGTTTGGGTACGTAGCACTACCCCACTGTCAGGTGATTCGACATAGAACGTGTCTTGCATCGTGCGAGCCGGATGATCAGGTGGAACGTTCAGCGCGTCGAAGTTCACCCAGTCTGCTTCGATCTCTGGGCCCTCGGCGACGTCATAGCCCATAGCGATGAACACATCACAGATACGTTCCATCAATGTGGTGAGAGGATGACGGCCACCCATCGGTGAACGATCCACCGGGAGGGTCACATCGACAGTCTCTTCGTTCAGAACCTGCTCATCGCGAAGAGCCTGAAGATCAGATTCACGTTGATCAAGCGCATCCTTGATTTGCCCTCGTGCGATACCCATGCGCTTGCCAGCTTCTGCTTTCGCCGCCGGCGGCAAAGCACCGATTTCTCGATTTGCAAGTGCTAATGGCGAGCGATCACCCGCGTGCGCGAGACGCACTTCTTTGAGGTCAGCCAAACTCGCCGCGCCAGCAATAGCCCCGAGGGCGTCGGCAACTACGGCATCAACAGACTCAGCGCTCAGCGCAGAGACCTGCTTTGGGTCAAAGGAGGTGTTCGGTCCGGACATAAGGCCATGAGTATGTCATGTGGAAGTCCTCATAAATTGAAGGCCGCCACGAGGGATTTACTCACCAAGAATGTGCTGAACCAGCTCACTCGCGGCGGCATCGAGGTCACCAACGCCATGGAGCACGAGATCAGGGTGCTCTGGGGACTCATAATCCTGTCCAGCACCAGTCATATTGGGCAGGTTTCCGGCTGCTGCTTTTGCGTAGAGTCCCTTGGGATCACGCTCGGCACAGACTTCGATGGGGGTGTCCACGTACACCTCTAGGAAGTCTCCTTCATTGAAAAGTTCCTTGGCTGCACGTCGATCGGACCTAAATGGCGACACGAGAGCGACAAATACGACCACGCCTGCATCCATCATGAGCTTGGCTACTTCGGCAACTCGACGGACATTTTCAGCACGATCCTCAGGAGTAAACCCAAGGTCCTTGTTCAGACCCATCCGAACGTTGTCACCGTCAAGCACATAGGTGTGAATACCCAAGGCATGGAGTTTGCGAACAGCCGCATCAGAGATCGTTGACTTACCCGAGCCAGGAAGCCCGGTGAGCCACAACACTTTGCCCTTATGGCCCATGAGGAGTTCACGAGCTTCTCGGTCTACGTCATAACTATGCGCGACTACATTGAATGCGCGTCGCATCGCGTGACGCGTGAGACCAGCAGCAACGGTGTCGGCAGTGACGCGATCAACGAGCAGGAAACCACCTGTGTCACGCGAGATGGAATAGGGATCCATGGGAATTGGTCGGTCGGTAGCAATTTCCACGCGACCGATGCCATTCATTTCCAAGACCCGTGCCGCGTGTTCCTGGCCGGTCACCACATCAAGACGATGTCGAACATTTGTCACTGTTGCAGGGACTGAGCGTGAACCCGACACGAGTAGGTACGAACGCCCATGTGCGAGTGGCTCTTCGCTCAGCCACACCATGTCGACCGCGAAACGATCTGCAGGTTGCAGTTGTGTATCGCCAGCAATAACGTCACCTCGCGTCACGTCGACTTCGTGATCCAAGGTGAGGGTGACCGCTTGACCAGCAACAGCACGATCTAGGTCACCGCCATACGCAACGATTCGATCCACAACGGCAGTACGGCCAGAGTCCGCAACGACAATTGAATCGCCGGGTTTTACCGAACCGGAGACTACCGTGCCGGCATAACCACGGAAGTTTCCTTCTGCACGCACGACGTACTGAACTGGAAAACGGAAGACGCCTTCGATTGGATCGGCCCCAGGCTCCCATTGTGCTAATGCTTCAAGCAAGGTTGGTCCGTGGTACCACTTCATCGACGCACTCTTGATTGTGACGTTGTCACCAGTGAAAGCGCTCATTGGGATTGCGAGCACTTCCTCAACATCAAGGCGTGCGGCAGCAGTGCGTATCGTGCCAACAATTTCTTCAAAAGTTGCATGATCGAAATCGACGAGATCCATCTTGTTCACAGCAATAATGACAGTTTTTACACCCATCAATGCACACACTGTGAGATGCCTAAAGGTTTGCGGACGCACACCACGTGCCGCGTCAACCAACAACACTGCGACATCGCCATTTGATGCAGCAACTGCCATATTGCGCGTGTATTGCTCGTGCCCAGGCGCATCAGCAATAAGAACACGACGACCATTAGGCAGATTCATGTGTCGATAAGCAACGTCAATCGTGATGCCTTGTTCGCGTTCAGCCTCTAGGCCATCGGTGAGAAGTGAGTAATCAACTTCGCCTACGGGAATTGTGGATCCACCTCGGCGGATGGTTTTTGCATATTCAAGCTGATCAACAGGAACGCTCTCGGTTTCAACCAAGAGTCGACCAATCAAGGTTGATTTTCCGTCATCTACTGAGCCACAAGTGACCAGATGAAGCACTGGGGTGATGGTGGACATTTAGAAGTAACCCTCCGCCTTCTTGGCTTCCATCGAACCGCCACCTTCACCGTCAATAAGTCGACCAGCGCGTTCTGAAATTCTCGAAGTTTCCATCTCGGTGATGAGATCGTCGATGTTGTCGGCAAACGACTCGACTGCACCCGTGAGCGGGTAGCAGCCCAAGGTGCGGAAACGAACTGAACGCATTTCAATCGTTTCGCCTTCTCGCAACGGGAAGCGTTCGTCATCAACCATGATGAGAGCCCCGTCGCGCTCAACAACAGGGCGTTCCTTTGAGTAATACAAACCAGGAATCGGAATTTCTTCACGACGGATGTAACGCCATACGTCTAATTCAGTCCAGTTTGAAAGAGGGAACACGCGCATTGACTGACCTTCAGCCAAAGATGTGTTCGCTGTACGCCAAAACTCCGGACGCTGCTTTCGTGGTTCCCAACGATGACCTGGCTCACGCAACGAGAACACGCGCTCTTTAGCGCGACTGCGTTCCTCATCGCGGCGTGCACCACCGATCGCAGCATCAAAACCGTATTTATCGATACCTTCGCGCAATGCGACAGTTTTCATCAATCGCGTGTACTCATGCGTGCCATGGTTGAACGGGCTAACACCATCGGCAACGCCCTGTTCATTGATCGCAATCTTGAGGTCAAGCCCAAGATCCGCAACTCGTTGGTTACGGAAGGAAATCATTTCTTGGAACTTCCACGTAGTGTCGATATGCATGACTGGAAATGGAATTGGCCCAGGTGCGAATGCCTTCAGTGCTAAGTGGAGGAGAACAGAAGAATCTTTACCAATGCTGTACAGCAACACAGGGTTGCGAAAAGCAGCAGCGGTTTCACGGTAAATGTGAATTGCTTCTGCTTCGAGAGCATCGAGTACTGCTTCATAGGGAACATCGGTCATGCTTCAGACATCACTTCCTGGCCGTATTCATCATTTTCTGCCAACGCCATGGTGCCGTCGCCGAATCTTGGATCTTTGCCTTGTGCAGCTATAGCAGCGGCACGGGCTGCTCGCTTGGCCTCGGCCTCAGCTTGAGCACCGGCAATAAACGATGCCTCAAGCGCTGGTGCATTTGCGTCCGTGTGTGGATGACGATCCTGCATCCATTGATCCAATTCAGGACCAGATTCAAGTGAAGTGATCAAGCAATAGCGAGGCTTGTCGCCAGGGTGCCAAACTGCGTGATAGAGGCGTTGTGTATCGATGACAACCTGGGCACCTGCAGGCAAAGGGACTCGAGTTTCCGTCGCTGGATCATCTTTATCTTCGCGCAGCAACATCACCGAATCTGCATCATCGGTCAGATTAAAGAAAGCACGAACAATCCATCCCGTGCCTTCGGGATTCAAGCGATTATTGTCATCGCGATGCAGGTTGTAGATCGCGTCGGCATATGTGTTTGGCTGCAGCTCGATGACGCGGCAACGGCCGATATTGGCGTTAAATTCCAACGCACGCTCGGTCAAGATTGGAGCAATCGCGACATTCTCTTTCACCCAGACACCGTCTTTATCGGTCTTGGGTGGAGTGTGATTCCAAAAGCCATCACATTCGAGATCGCCGTAGGCACTTGCTAATGGTGCGAATCGAGTGTCGCCAGAAGATTTCCAATCAACATAAATGAGTTCATCCCATTCACGCGGGTCAGCACTCTGGTCGTACGAATCTACGATCACAAAACCGGTGTCATTGAGGATAGGAAGCTTTAGGTACGACATGGCACACCCTTTCGCATCGACTTATCCCAGTTTCCCATGCAAACGAGCTGCATCGGCGTACAGACATACAGCTGCAGCGGCAGCCACATTGAGAGATTCCGCACGCCCATAGAGTGGAATCCGTACCTGCACATCAGCCATACTCCGGGCTTCAGCGCTCACTCCTGGCGCTTCAGCCCCAAAGATCCAACAAATTGACTGGGTCTTCGGAACTGAACTTAACCAGTCAAAGATATCCAGTGCTCCATCGCCAGTTGCAACTGCGAAGACCATGCGGGAAGCATCAGTAGAACCCGTGAGATCTGAATACTGCAGGTCCGTTGCAATGGGAACATGGAAGATAGAGCCAGCACTTGAGCGCACGCACTTGCCATTTGTAGGGTCCACTGACCCTGACGTGAGCAGCACACCGCTTGCTCCTGCGGCATCAGCAGTTCGAATGATGGTTCCTGCATTCCCGGGATCGCTCACCCCATCAAGGAGTATTGCGGGAGCACCCCCGCCCACAAGTATCTGTTCCAGCGTTGCATTTTCCCAGCGACATGTTGCCACGATTCCTTGTGGACTATTGGTCTCGGCAATCGCTTCCATCACTGACTGACTCACTACAGTTACCGGGAGATGGGCAACAAGTTCTATGAGTTCGCTATCTAAACCTTCAGTGATGAAGACTTCCTGAACCAACGTGGTAGCCACAGCTTCACGAACGGCCTGTGGTCCCTCAACAAGGAAAAGGCCGGCATCTCGCCGGCCTTTCCTTGAATGCAGACGCCGAACCGACACAACCCGGTCCGAACTCCGGGAGGTCAGTAACGGTCGATTACTCAACAACGTTATGCAGATACAGGAACGTTTGACTTCGCAATACCCACAAGGGTTGCAAAAGTTGCTGGATCGTTCACTGCGAGCTCTGCGAGCATACGGCGATCAACCTCAATGTTTGCAATCTTCAAACCCTGAATGAAGCGGTTGTAAGTCATGCCGTTAGCACGAGCGCCGGCATTGATGCGCTGAATCCAAAGGCGACGGAAGTCACCCTTACGCGTACGGCGGTCTGCGTACGCATAGACCATCGAGTGGGTGACCTGCTCGCGTGCCTTGCGGTACAAACGTGATCGCTGTCCGCGATAACCGCTGGCGCGTTCGAGGATCTCGCGGCGCTTCTTATGGGCGTTTACCGCCCGCTTTACACGTGCCATTTCATAACTCCTGAGTTCTTAAAGCCGCAGTACACGGCGTAATCATTGGGGACGGTGATTAGTGACCGAGCAACTTCTTGACGCGTGCTGCATCGCCGGGTGCAAGCACCTTGTCGCCTTCGAGGCGGCGAGTACGTCGTGATGACTTGCTTTCCATCAAGTGGCGACGGCCAGCCTGCTCGTGCGTGATCTTTCCGGTACCAGTGACCTTAAAGCGCTTCTTCGAACCGCTATGAGTCTTCTGCTTTGGCATGTCGATCCTTTACTCGTTGTTCGGACTTACGGGTGTACAGGGAAACGCTTACGCGTCGATCGCAATATCTTCGGTTGGCGACTCTTCAGCTAGGCCCTCAGATGTTGGCTTTGCACCATCAGCCTTACGGCGATGTGGAGCCAACACCATGATCATGTTGCGACCATCTTGCTTAGGAGTTGCTTCTACGAAACCAAGTTCAGTCACATCTTCAGCAAGGCGACCAAGCAGGCGAAGGCCCAACTCCGGTCGACTCTGCTCGCGTCCGCGGAACATGATCGTGATCTTGACCTTGTCTCCTGCTTTCAAGAACCGCTCGACGTGACCCTTTTTGGTCTCATAGTCGTGCTGATCAATCTTCGGACGAAGCTTCATTTCCTTGATGATGGTGTGCGTCTGGTTACGACGTGATTCACGTTCTTTTTGTGCGGCTTCGTACTTAAACTTGCCAAAATCCATGAGCTTGCATACGGGTGGCTTCGCCATTGGTGCAACCTCAACAAGATCGAGATCTGCTTCAACAGCCAATCGCAACGCATCTTCAATGCGCACAATGCCAACCTGTTCGCCAGCTGGTCCGACTAAACGGACCTCAGGAACGCGAATTCGGTCGTTGATTCGTGGTTCGACGCTGATGGCGCCTCCTTGCTCGTGCGGTTACCTGGTGATCCAACTCGAGGGGTTACCCTCGAACAGACGCAAGGATTCACAGCACGAACGAACGCACCCCACAGGGCACATCTGTGCGACTGACCCATGGCATCTCAATGCGATGCATAGGTGGGAACCAAGGCTCCTCTTGCGCGACCCAGGCCGTAGGCCCAAATCAATCGAGTACAAGAGTAGCAGCCATGAGTGATCAACCTGAAATCCAGCCCATTGATGCCACTGCCGGCCTTCTTAACCTTCCCGATGTCCAAGCGGTCGAGTTTGTGTTGACCGTTGCCATACATCTGGTGAGTGCGGCTGCGCCATTGCTCGGCAGCAGGCACGCTGCCCCAATACGAGATGGACTCAAGGCCTTGCAGCTGGCACAAGGAAGGCCTTACCCCTGCGCTAGGAATGCGAGCCGCTCCCCCGTCACCACATGCCTGGCTGGCCCAGATACGTCGATCACGATGGCACTGGCCTGACTATCCAAGGCTGCGCGAGCCGCATCTGGGCCACTCACTGGAACGGGACGGGCAGTTGGATCCCACCTCGCCATCGAATCCAACCCGGTAAACGCCAAGAGACCTTTTTCTCCATTTGGGTTCACCATGGACACCACTGACATGTGACTGTCTTTATCGCCACCGTTTTCGTCGACGGCATCCAACACCGCAACGACGGCTACGAGGAGGCGCGCGCCCATTAACAGCTCAAGTGGTAAATCTCGAGCCAGCTCCGCAGTTAACGACTGCGCACCAGAGACCAACGCTTGTCGCACAACTGGATCCGCACTGCCATCGTCATCAGCGAATTGCGGCGAGGCAATGGAGCGTCCATTACCAGGACCGTTCTTATCCACGGCTACAACCGGCAGGCGCGAATATCCGTGACAAGGATGCCTCGGGCCCCAAGCTCATACAACTCGTCCATCACCCGGTGAACATCTGCAGACTTCACCATGGCACGCACTGCCGACCAGTCAGATTCATGTAACGGTGAAACCGTTGGCGACTCGATGCCAGGAGTGATGGCACACGCTGCAGCCAAGTTATCCGCCTTGATATCGTAATCCACCAAAACGAAGGTCCGAGCCACCATCACACTTTGTAATCGACGGATCATCGTGTCAACAGGAGTAGTCATTGGTGCTCCTGTGCGACGCACAACCGTTGCTTCAGAAACCAAAATCGGTTCGCCCACAATTTCTAACCCTGCTTTTCGCAATGTGGTTCCTGTAGCAACGACGTCTGCCACTGCATCTGCTACACCAAGTGCAACAGCGTTTTCTACTGCGCCGTCAAGACGCACTACCGTTGCATTTATGCCGGACTGCGTAAGCCAAGAACGAAGCAGTCCGTCATACGAAGTTGCAATGCGCTTACCCTCGAAGTCCGCAAATGATTGGGCAGATCCAATTGGTGCGGCCAAACGGAATGTCGATGGCGCAAAACCTAACGGCAGAAGCTCTGTAGCTTCCGCACCAGAATCGAGCAGCATGTCGCGGCCAGTGATGCCGATATCTAGCGTGCCTGCACCAACATACAAAGCGACATCTTTGGGACGCAGGAAAAAGAACTCAACATCATTGGCTGGATCCTGAACAACGAGATCACGAACACCTGCATTGCGCAGATATCCGGCTTCTTGCAACATTTCGCGCGCTGGATCAGCAAGCTGGCCCTTATTGGGAATCGCTACTTTCAACATAATTACAACCGCCGATACACATCGTCAAGGGTCACATCAGTGGCAATCATCATCACCTGAAGGTGATACAACAACTGTGCGATCTCATCGGCTGTGTTGTCGTGACCTTCATGTTCAGCTGCCATCCATACTTCAGCTGCCTCTTCGACAACTTTTTTTCCGATCGCATGAACACCAGAGGCCAAGAGTCGAACCGTGCCTGATTCCTCGTCACCGTACGAGGTCTTACGGACTAATTCAGCGTAGAGCTCATCGAAAGTCTTCACCCCGCAAGCCTACCGACGCAATACGAGGAAATTAACCAGTGATGTCGTTGATGGTCTGCCACGTGAGCAATGCCGCCTGAACGGCCTCTTGGCCCTTGTCTTCCTGAGAGCCCGGCAAGCCAGCCCGAATCAAAGCTTGTGCCTCTGTGTCACACGTGAGCAGACCGAAGCCCACCGGCACCAGGTAATCAAGCGCCACTTGACTCAAGCCCTGAGTAGCCGCTGAACATACGTACTCAAAATGCGGGGTGTCACCACGTATGACAACGCCTAAAGCCACCACTACATCGAAGTCGGTGGATACCGCGCAAGCCTTAGCGACGATAGGTAACTCAAAGGCCCCTGGTACGCGAATCAATGTGACTAACGCTCCAGCCGCGTCACTTGCCCGCTGAGCTCCACTGATGAGGCCCTCCATAACCTCGGTATGCCATGAAGAGGCCACGATCGCTATCCGAACCCCAGGTGCCCGAACTTCAACCTGTGGTGCGCCTTGACCGCTCATGCTGATTCCTTCGGGGTTAGGCCAGACTCACCAAGTTCATGGCCCATTCGGCCAGCCTTCGTGCGCAAGTACTCCTCATTGTGGCTGTTGGCTTGGATCTCCAAAGGCACACGTTCAACGATCGAGAGTCCATAGCCTTCGAGGCCAGCTCGTTTAGCCGGATTGTTGGTAAGCAAGCGCATACTTCGAATACCAAGGTCAGCCAGAATCTGTGCACCCGTTCCATAATCGCGCGCATCAGCTGGAAGCCCCAGATCTAAATTCGCATCAACCGTGTCTCGACCACCATCTTGCAATTTGTATGCCATCAGCTTATGTAACAAACCGATTCCTCGGCCTTCATGTCCGCGGATATACAACACCACTCCGCGACCTTCCTCAGAGATTCGCAACATCGCTGCATGCAACTGTGGCCCACAGTCACAACGCATGGATCCAAAGACATCGCCCGTGAGACATTCAGAATGCACTCTCACCATTACATCTTCACCGTCACCAATGTCACCTACGACCATTGCAATATGTTCAATATTGTCGATATCACTTCGATACCCAACCGCAGTGAATTCTCCGAATTCAGTAGGAAGCTTTGCTTGAGTAACGCGAGTGACCTGCTTTTCATGCCGGCGACGGAATCGAATGAGGTCAGCGATGGAAATCATTTTGAGTCCGTGCTGGTCAGCAAAGGCACGACACTCAGGCGCGCGCATCATTGAGCCATCGTCATTTACTAACTCGCACAATGCTCCTGCTGGTGTATAGCCGGCTAGACGCGCAAGATCCACCGAAGCCTCAGTATGTCCTGGCCGACGAAGCACGCCGCCTTCCACTGCACGCAAAGGCATCACATGGCCAGGACGGGTGAGATCAAATGCTTCCGTTGCGCTATCCCCAAGAACGCGAATCGTATGCGCGCGATCTTTTGCCGATATACCTGTCGTCTCAACATCGCGTGCATCAACTGAAACCGCGTAAGCGGTTTGTTTACGGTCTTCATTGACTGAAGTCATGGGAGGTAAACCAAGCCGATCGAGCAACTGCCCGGTCATGCCCACGCATACATAACCAGAAGTATGACGAATCATGAATCCGGTGAGCTCAGGTGTTGCTGCATTTGCAGCGAAGATGAGGTCACCTTCGTTTTCGCGGTCTTCATCATCGACAACCACAACTGAATGCCCCGAACGCATCGCTTCAATGGCATCTTCAATTGAATCCAGCAGTACGCCTCCAGTTGTCGAAACAGTCTGAGTCGGACCGTTTAGGCGCTTTTCTTGCACGGGATTTTTTGCGCGTTTTTCAAACATCTCATCTGCGGGAATCATTGTTTCGCCTCCAGCAGTCGCTCTACATATTTTGCAATGACGTCAATTTCAAGATTAACCACATCACCAATTCGACGCTCACCAAGTGTCGTCTCGCGCAACGTTGTTGGAATAAGCGAAACAGAAAATGATGAATCATCAACGTTCACCACCGTCAAGGAAACGCCATCAATGGTGATTGAACCCTTTTCTGCAATGTAGCGGGCAATGCTTGACGAAATACCCACACGTACGACTGTCCAGTGATCAGTTGGTTCAATGTTCAGAATTTCGCCGGTGTCATCCACGTGACCTTGAACGAGGTGTCCGCCTAAACGACCATGAGCCGGCATCGCGCGCTCAAGGTTGACATCGCTACCTGGAATGGCAGCGCCCAAAGACGTGCGATGAAGCGTCTCAGCCATCACATCAGCGCTAAAGGTTTGGGAATCAAACTCGGTAACTGTGAGGCAAACGCCGTTGACAGCGATTGAATCACCTACTTTTGCATCACTCACGGCAAGGGAAGCACGAATCACCAAGCGTGCTGAATCTCCCATTGGAGTTACCGCTACGACTTGGCCGCGCTCTTCGACGATGCCAGTAAACACTGCGTTGCTTCCTATCGCTCCTGCTGATTTGCGTGGATCACTCGTCCGCGCACCATCACATCATTCCCGATCCGCTCAACTTGGGTTACATCGAGTCGGATTACCTCACCTAGAGCAGGTAAAGCCAAGGGCCCTGCCCCAAAGAGTGCTGGCGCGATGAACCAGACCACCTCATCGACCAATCCCGCAGACAGAAACGACCCTGCTAGCGTCGGGCCGCCTTCAAGGAAAACCTTTTGCACTCCCGCCTCATGGAGGAGAGCCAGGGCCGACCTTGGGTCACGTTCCTTAATCGCCAAGGTCGCTGCCGCGTCGTCGAAGACTCGAAGCGTGGTCGGGAGTTCTCGTTCTCCCATGACCACTCGCAAGGGCTGGTGAGCAACCTCATGAAGGCGCACGGTGAGCTGTGGGTTATCGACGAGGGCTGTTGATGTGCCCACCATCACTGCGTCACATTGTGAACGCAATTGATGGGTGAACTCTTGTGCTTGCGCACCCGTGATGGCTGTCGGGCCGCCACTTGCGTCAGCAACTCTTCCATCCAGAGTCTGTGCAATCTTCAGGAGAACATAAGGACGCCCAGTTCGCTGCACATGTGTCCACGCTTTGTTGATTTCAGTGCACTCACGTTCGAGAACTCCACCGATAACTTCGATCCCGGCTGCACGTAGCACATCTGCGCCACCGGCTGCCAGATCAGTTGGATCGGACTGCCCAAATACAACGCGCACGACTCCCGCATCAATGAGTGCTTGCGTGCAAGGTCCTGTTCGTCCTGTGTGGCAACACGGCTCAAGCGTGACAATTGCTGTAGCGCCGCGAGCACCTGCTCCAGCTTCACGCAATGCTTCCACTTCAGCATGGTCTGTTCCGGCCCCATGGTGAAAACCTGAACCCATCAAGATTCCGCTGCTATCCACGATGACACAACCAACCTGCGGATTTAATGAGCGAGGTCCTTGGAGTGCCAATGACAATGCCTGACGCATTGCACTCGACCAATCAGATGTCATTAATGTCCGCACGCACTCGTAGCGATATCTCGCAGCGTCTCAATCATGACGGCCGGGTCATCCGCGCGGTACACAGCTGAACCCGCCACAAAGATATTTGCACCCGCTTCCGCGCACATCCCTATCGTTTTTGCATCAACGCCACCATCAACTTGCACCCAAATATCGGTACCAGCGTTTTTCGCATATTCGCGCGCGCGACGAACCTTGGGCAACATATCTTCCATGAAGGATTGACCACCGAATCCTGGTTCGACAGTCATGATCAAAATCATGTCGAGGTCCGGAAGTAAATCTTCGATTTCTTCAATACGGGTTCCAGGTTTGAGCGCTGCGGCTGCTCGCGCTCCATGGTTTCGAAGGTCTCGACATATTTGGCGTGGATTGCGTGCGGCTTCAATGTGAAAGGTCACGCTTCCTGCGCCAGCTTCGGCATATGCAGGAGCCCAACGATCTGGATCATTAATCATTAAATGACAGTCGGCGGGTAACGATGTTGCGGCAATGAGCGACTCGATTACAGGTAAACCAAACGTGAGGTTTGGGACGAAATGGTTATCCATGACATCCAGGTGAATCCAATCGGCTGCCCGCTCCACGCGACGAACCTCATCAGCAAGACGCGACAAATCCGCGTTCAAGACGCTAGGCGAAATCAATAAACCCACGCCGTAACTCTAGCCTTTCCCGTGGCTTAGGAGGCTGGTCGCTGCAACAAGGCCAGGAACATTGCGTCTGTTCCGTGACGGTGAGGCCAAAGTTGTAGAAATTTGCCGCGGCTGGCGTCCGTCACTTCTGGCAGTAACGCCGGCGCATCCAAAATAATGAGCTCAGGGTGAGCTTTGCAAATGTCTTGAACAACAAGCTCAGTTTCCGCAAAGTGTGGTGAACAGGTGACATACGCAATCACTCCACCTGGAGCAACGGCTTCGACCGCCGCGTGGAGTAGGGCGCGTTGTATTGGCGCTAGACCTGCAACATCGGAAAGTTTGCGACGCCACCGTGATTCTGGTCGGCGGCGAAGGGCGCCCAAGCCGGTACAAGGTACATCGACAAGTACTCGATCAAATTCGCCGGACCACTGATGGTGTGATGCATCCCCCGTCATGATTTCGGCAGTGCTGTCATGACCGAGCGTGTTGCGCACAAGCTGGGCGCGATGTGGATGCTGCTCAACGGCTACAAGGGTTGCACCTTGTTCCATTGCCAGACCATCGAGGACTGCGGCCTTACCACCAGGCCCCGCGCACATGTCTAGCCAACGGTCTGTATGGCTGGAAACAGGAACCCGGCTTAAAGCCAGCGTTACCAACTGACTGCCCTCGTCTTGAACTCCAACTGAACCAGTACGAATCTCTTCAAGGGACTCAGGGATTCCGTCAACCAACGTTCCAGCAAGTGGTGACCAGCGACCTGGCTCCACTCCTGGTAACTCAAGGAGTTCGCGTGGAGTCATTCGACCTGGACGTGCAACCAGTGAGGGGCGTGCAGGAATATTATCGGCTTCAAGGAGCGCACCTAGTTCTGATCGCTTTTCACCCAAAGCTTGGGCAAGAGCACGAACAATCCAGCCTGGATGCGACCAGCGAATTGCCAGCTGCTGTTCTGAATCTCCTCCAACATGAAGAAATTCGATCCATTCATCAAAGGTGCGCTCATTAACTTTGCGTAATACCGCATTCACAAAGCCCGCACGCGCTTTCGCACCGCCTGGAGAACCTGCTCCGCGTGCAAGATTGCAGGTTGAATCGACTGCCGCGTGCGTAGGTACTCGCATCGCCATTAATTGATGCGCCCCTAGACGCAAAATATCTTTCGTCATTGGATCTACATCAGCCCAATCACGTGAGATGCACTGCGCCAGAATTGCGTCATATAAGCCTTGCCAGCGCAATGCGCCGTAGGCGAGTTCCTGTACGAAACCTGCATCACGACCAGACAACCGGCGATCGCGCAAAATATTGGGCAACGCCAGATTCGCGTAGGCATCATCGACCCGCACTACACGCAAAAGTTCAAGAGCGGCTTCGCGAGCCGGATCCTTGGTCACGTGAAAGACTTCCCATCAATGGCTGCCCCACGCGCCCAGTCAGCGGCGTTCATCAGTTTCTTTCCTGCGGGTTGCACCATGTCAAGCCGTGCTGACTTTGTTGCAGTACCTACCCAGACTGCGTTTTTCGTGGTCAAAATTAAGCCGGGAGAAAGCTGAGGTTCATCACTTTCTTCAGTGATATTGAGCGGACCAAGCTTGACCCGCTCATCTCCCAACATCGTCCAAGCTCCTGGGGTTGGCGTTGTGGCACGAATTCGTCGATCCACACCTACCCAAGGATCTGACCACCGGATCCGGGCATCCTCAATGGTCAACTTCGGCGCCGCGGTTGCTTCCGCATGGTTTTGCTTGACCGGATTCAATTCCCCTGCGGCGATGCCATCAAGAGTTCCGATAAGCAATGAGCTTCCGTACGTCGCCAATCGTTCAAGCAAGTCACCTGATGTATCAGTTATCAAGATGCGCTCGGTCACTGATCCAAACACCGGTCCATCATCCAGACCTGGGCCTATCTGAAATGTCGTTGCGCCTGTTACTTCATCGCCGTGCATTACCGCCCATTGCACTGGTGCAGCACCTCGGTAAGCCGGCAGGATGGAAAAGTGTAAATTCACCCAACCAAAGGTCGCCGCATCCAACAGATCTGCAGGAATAAGGTTTCCATATGCCACCACAGGAATGCACTCCGGTGAGAGTTGCGCCAGGGTTGCGCGAAACTCAGGATCCTTCAGTGAGGAAGGCGTGAGGACTGGAATTCCTTGTTCATCGGCTACGAGCCCCACTGGGCTGCGCTGAAGACCACGGCCACGGCCCGCGGGTGCATCCGGTCGAGTAATCACCCCGACAATTTCATGATCGGTATTCAAGAGCGCCCGCAACGCAGTCGCGGCGACCTCCGGAGTTCCTGCAAAAACACAACGCAAGTGACTACAGCCACTTCGAATTAATTGGGTGCGGACTTACTCGAAGTCCAGGAGCGGCACCAAACCACTCGGACTCGCGAATTTCCTTCATCGCTGCCTTACGGGTTGCTTCGTCGAGCCGATCGATGAACAAAATTCCATCGAGATGATCTGTCTCATGCTGGACCGCTCGCGCTTTATAGTCCGAACCTTCAATGACCACAGGTTCGCCATACATGTTGAAGCCCTTCGCCACAACGCGCATTGATCGTTTGGTTTCATAAGCCAAACCTGGAAGAGAAAGGCAACCTTCGTCGCCATCTTGTAGTTCATCCGACAAGTCAAGATTTGGATTAATGAGATGACCAAGTTCATCATCAACCCAATAGGTGAAGACTCGGAGTGAAACTCCGATCTGGGGGGCAGCTAAACCAGCGCCGGGCGCATCCATCATGGTGTCAGTGAGGTTCTTGACGAGTTTGCGTAATTCGCGATCGAAGGTAGTGACCTCAGCTGCCGGGGTACGCAAAACAGGATCACCGAAGAGTCGAATATTTTGAACCGCCATGATGCAAGTCTAGGCAACGCGAGCGCGAATGTGCGCTAGCCCTCGATTATTACAGGAACGATCATTGGTCGACGGCGATGCTGAGTGCCCACCCATTTCCCAACGATCTTGCGGGCCCTTTGCTGCAACTCATGCACTTCAGTAATGCCTTCAGCCAGTGACTCTTCCAAAGCAATTCTCACCTGCTCGACAACAGGCTCAAATGCGGATTCATCCAGACCCAGTCCACGAGCATGAAGTTCTGGGCCGGCAACTACTTTTGACTCGATCATGTCTACAGCTGCAAAGATGCTAATGAAACCCTCTTCGCCTAGAACTCGGCGATCCTTCAGTAGGGTTTCGGTCACATTGCCAACACTGGACCCATCGACATAAACAAACCCAACAGGCACGTAGCCAACAATTGATGCTTTGCCATGTTGGAGATCAATGACAACTCCATCGTCGGCTAGTAGTACGCGCTCTGAGTCAATACCGACACCTACTGCAATTGCTTTATTCGCACGAAGGTGACGCCATTCACCATGCACTGGCAATACGTTGCGGGGCTTAACAATGTTGTAGAGGTAACGAAGTTCACCAGCTGCAGCGTGGCCTGAAACGTGGACGAGTGCATTGCCCTTGTGCACTACCTGTGCGCCTTGCTTTGTTAAACCGTTGATAACTCGGTTGACTGAATTTTCATTTCCCGGAATAAGTGACGATGCCAGCACCACGGTGTCTTTGTCGCCAACGGAAATTGGATGATCATGATTTGCGATTCTGGCGAGCACGGCCATCGGCTCACCTTGTGAACCAGTACAGATCAATACGGTTTGTTCGTCTGGGAGCCCTGTTAATTCATCAACGGTCGCCATCAATCCACCTGGAATATTTAGAATTCCTAAGTCGCGGGCAACACCCATATTGCGAACCATCGAACGACCAACGAGAGCCACCCGCCTACCGTGCAATGCAGCCATATCGATGATTTGCTGAATTCGGTGCACGTGACTTGCGAACGATGCAACAATTATTCGACCTTCTGCGCGAAGGAATACCGCATCGAGAACAGGCTCAATATCGCGCTCACTCGTGACAAACCCTGGAACTTCAGCGTTGGTGCTATCGACCATGAGTAGGTCAACACCTTCGTCGCCTATGCGGGCAAACCCATTGAGATCAGTGATTCGACCATCAAGTGGAATCTGATCCATTTTGAAGTCACCCGTGTGCAGAATTGTTCCGCCTGGGGTTCGAATCGCTAGCGCTAGCGCATCGGGGATTGAATGGTTCACGGCAAGGAACTCAAGATCAAAATCACCAAGCTGAAGGCGCTGACCTTCAGCAATGAGATGAGTGTGATTCTTGATTCGGTGTTCTCGCAATTTTCCTTCAAGTAAGGCCAAGGTGAATCGGGAACCATAAACAGGAATGTCTTCGCGTAAACGCAGCAAATACGGCAAGGCACCGATGTGATCTTCATGTCCGTGCGTCAGTACAACACCTTCGATGTCATCAAGACGATCTTTGATCGGCCCAAAATCAGGAAGGATGAGGTCTACACCGGGCTGAGAATCTTCGGGAAACAGCACCCCACAGTCCAGTACGAGCAAACGCGTGCCATATTCAAAAATGGTCATGTTGCGACCAATTTCTCCAATACCTCCAAGGGCATAAATACGCGTGGCACCTTGCTCGAGCGGCGGCGGCGCAGGGAGTTCGTTATGAATCATGCAGTGAATCCGGCAACGCCACCAGCAGCAAGATCTCGGCGTAACTGCGCTCGCTGATCTTGCGTGGCATTCATTAATGGAAGTCGAACGGGACCACTCGGCAATCCCAAATCTGCAAGCGCTGCTTTGGTCATCACCACGCCTTGAGCCCGGAAGATGCCGGTGTAGACGGGCAACAGTGAAGCATTGATTTCACGTGCGAGAACAAGATCACCAGCTGCAAAGGCGTTCGCCATCGCAACAAGTCGGTCGCCAACAACGTGCCCAACTACTGAAATCATTCCCGCAGCACCAAGGGCAAGCAACGGTAAATTGAGCGCATCGTCACCTGAATACCAAGCAAGATCAGTTCGTGCCATAGCCCACTGGGATGCTTCGAGATCACCCTTGGCATCTTTATTCGCCACGATGCGTGGGTGCTCTGCAATACGCACGAGAGTTTCCGTTTCGATCGCAGTTCCGGTGCGCTTCGGAATGTCATAGGTGATCATTGGCAATTCAGTTGCATCTGCAATTGCATGAAAATGCGCAATAAGCCCTTCTTGAGGTGGACGGTTGTAATACGGCGTGACTGCCATCAACGCGTGCGCGCCAACCTTTGCTGCTGATCGAGCTGCGTTGACCGAGTGAGCCGTGTCGTTAGTACCAACACCAGCGATAATCGTTGCCCGATCTCCCACGGCTTCAACGACCGCGCGAAGAATCGCAACATCCTCGTCGTCAGTTTTCGTAGGCGACTCACCGGTAGTGCCATTGATCACCAGCCCATCATGAGCAAGGTTGTCAACAAGGTGAACCGCGAGCTGCTGAGCACCAGCAAGGTCTAAGGAACCGTCCGAGTGGAACGGCGACACCATGGCAGACAGCATCAAGCCGAAGGGCGCGCGTTCACTTTGTGGGCCTGGCATGGGTATGAGACTACTGCGTTACGGGGAAACGCGGCCGTTGGCCACGAAGGCGGCATGGGTAAGTGGCATGAGTTTTGCCCACTCCTCTTCGTACCGCTCAGCTACCAGTTCAATTTCACGTTGCGGATACGAAGGGAAATGTGAGCCCTCTACCTTGCGGCGCAACGAAAGAAAATTCATTAATGAACGCGCATTCACGGTGACGTAGGCGCTTGAGAAAATCGAGACGGGCAAGACCATGCGAGCGACCTCACGGGCGATGCCGGCATCGAGCATTTCTTGATAAGCGGCATACGACTGTGTACAGGCTTCGCGCATGCGCTTATCGATGATGTCGTATTGAGCATCATCTCCCGGCAGGAATTCATAGGCACCTGTTTTGCCCACCTGGATCACATTTCGATCGCGAGCCGGGAGGTAAAACACTGGTTTAAGTTCTCGGTAGCGACCGGATTCTTCGTTGTAGCTAGCCATGCGGTGACGCATGTGCTCTCGCCACACAAAAATCGGTGCCTGAACAAAGAAGGTCATGGAATTGTGCTCAAACGGACTGCCGTGACGCTCGCGCATTAAATAGTTGATCAAGCCTTTTGAACCTGAAGCATCTGCTTGGACATCCTCGAGTGACTGTTCGCCTGCAGTAGAAACACGGGCGGCAAAGACAACATCAGCATCGCTTGCAGAGCCTCGAACTAGTTCAACAGTCACATCGCTACGAAAGGTCACGTCCACGAGGCAACTCTATCCGCGTGACCCCAATGAAACCTGACCAGCCCACCTACCTAGGGCAGCAAAAATCCGGCGAGACCCCCGCACTCGCCGGCTATTCATATTCCAGCGTCTAGAAAGTTCACTGTCTACTCACGAGCCAATAGATGAGGGTCAAAAGTGGGCATGACCGGTCATTTAAGCGAAAACAAGGCCAGAGCCTGACGCATCGCTCCTTAGGCCCGCCTTCAATTGCCAGCTTGAGTCCCATCGCCTGCACCGCAAACCAAAATGGACCCCGCTCAACAGCATCTCAATTCCCTGGATCGGGATGATGGCGATGGCAAGGACAAACGCCATCAATCGATTCTTCACAACTCACTCAAGTACGCGTCAAGACCGACGGTAAGACCAGGGTGATCGGCCACTCGACGCACGCCGAGAAGCACTCCAGGCATGAACGATGTGCGATCCATCGAGTCATGTCGAATCGTCAAAGTTTCACCAATGCCACCAAACACCACTTCTTGATGGGCTACCAGGCCACGGGCACGCACAGAGTGGACACGAACATCCCCAATATTTGCACCGCGAGCACCATCAATTTCTTTAGTAGTCGCATCCGGACTCACCGCCACACCGCTGTCTGATCTGGCTTTGCTTACGAGTTCTGCAGTGTGTCTTGCGGTGCCTGAAGGTGCATCAACTTTATCAGGATGATGCAACTCAATGATTTCAACTGATTCAAAATATGGCGCTGCTTGTTGGGCAAACTGCATCATGAGAACCGCGCCGATGCCAAAGTTTGGGGCGATCAGTACGCCAACGTTCGAGGCCTTCGACAACCACCCACGAATTTGCGCAAGACGCTCATCATCAAAGCCAGTAGTGCCCACAACACAATGCACGCCGCGAGCGATGCAGTGTTCCAAGGTTGGCATCACTACATCGGGGGTAGTGAAATCGACAACGACATCACAGGTGTTGACGAGATTGAGATCGTCGCCTTGGTCAACGCTCGCGATGAGTTCACAGTCAGTCGCATCCGTGACCGCTTTCACAATAGCCTGACCCATACGCCCGCGGGCGCCCACGACTGCCACTTTGATCAACTGACCTGAATTACTCATGCCGCGACCTTACTCTTTGAAGCCGAAAACTGACGCGTCCTCGAAGGGGCCGATGACCGCCAAGCTGGACTTTTGTGAAAGCAGCTCTGCTGCCACTGCATGCACCGCATCAGGGGTCACTTCATCAACGCGTTCAAGAAGCTGATCAATGCTCACCAACTCCTCCCCTTGCAATTCTGCCTTGGCAATGCGATTCATCCTGGCACTCGTGTCTTCTTGGCCAAGAACAGTTGCACCTCGCACTTGACCCTTGCCGCGTGAGACTTCATCAGCAGAAAACCCGTGTTGAACCACGGAATCGATCTGTTCTTGGAAGACTTCCAGCACTGTTGGAACCTTGGCGGGCAAACACCCTGCGTACAGGCCCACCAGGCCACTGTCTGAAAACCCCTGACTAAAGGCATAAACCGAATAGGCAAGCCCACGCTTTTCCCGTATTTCTTGGAACAGACGGCTGCTCATGCCGCCGCCAAATGCCGTAGTGAGAACCGCCATTGCGTAGCGACGCTCATCACCACGAGCCAAACCCGGAACACCCAACAACAAGTTGGCCTGTTCAGTTGGACGAGTGTTTAACGAAATTCCCGTCTTCATCACAGGCGTTGATTGAGAGGTTCGCACTGGCTTTTGCTTTGCATCAGCATCGAGATACGGATCAAAGGCTGCACGCACACGCTTAACCACATCGGCGTGATCAACATTGCCGGCAGCCGAGACCACCATCCCGGAAGGTTGGTAGTGCTTCTTGTAAAAGCTACGAATGGTGGATCTCGTTAACCCACGGATGGAATCCGTGGTTCCCAATATTGGACGACCAAGTGGAGTTTGCCCATATATAAGTGAAGCAAAATCATCATGGATGAGATCACTTGGATCATCTTCGTACATCGCAATTTCTTCAAGAATTACGCCGCGCTCATCATCAATATCCGACGATCGCAGGAGTGCATCGGTAACCACATCACACACGACGTCGATTGCCATTGGTAGGTCACGATCCAAGACTTTGGCGTGGTAACAAGTGAGCTCTTTGCCAGTAAACGCATTGAGGTCACCACCAACAGCCTCAACCATTGATGAAATTTCCAATGCGCTGCGCTTACTCGTACCTTTGAAAAGTAAATGTTCTAAAAAGTGCGCAGAACCATGTTGCGCTGGAGTTTCATCCCGAGACCCAGCGGTAACCCATATACCAAATGCCGCAGAACGAACGCCAGGGACAGCTTGAGTAATGATGCGCAATCCGCCAGGGAGGACAGTACGGCAGACAATGCTGCCGTCGTCCTCCCTGAGCAGAGTGGTGGTGTGCGCGCGCGCCATGAGTAATTAAGCCGTTGCCTCTTCGACTACTGGAGCGAGTGACAATTTGCCGCGTGGATCAATTTCTTTGATCTCAACCTGCACCTTGTCGCCAACCTTGAGTACATCTTCAACTGCTTCGATGCGCTTACCGCCAGCCAATTTCTTAACTTCTGAGATGTGCAACAAGCCGTCCTTACCTGGGACGAGCGAAATGAAGGCACCGAAGGTGGTGGTCTTCACAACTGTGCCCAGGTAACGCTCGCCAACCTCTGGCATCGTTGGATTTGCGATCTGGTTGATGGCTGTGCGAGCAGCGTCGGCTGAAGCACCATCGGTCGCGCCGATGTAGATCGTGCCGTCATCTTGGATCGTGATGTCAGCGCCTGTTTCTTCTTGAATCTGGTTGATGATCTTGCCTTTAGGCCCAATCACTTCGCCGATCTTGTCAACCGGAATCTGCACACTGATAACTCGAGGCGCCGTCGGTGCCATTTCGTCTGGTGTATCGATTGCTTCTGCCATGACTTCAAGAATGGTCAGACGTGCATCGCGAGCTTGATTCAGCGCACTTGCAAGTACTGATGCAGGAATGCCTTCGAGCTTGGTATCAAGCTGCAACGCGGTAACGAATTCCTTCGTGCCCGCAACCTTGAAGTCCATATCGCCGTAAGCATCTTCGGCACCGAGGATGTCGGTGATTGCAACGAATTCTTGCTTACCATCAACAACACCTGAAATGAGACCCATAGCGATACCTGCAACAGGAGCCTTCAAAGGCACGCCTGCATTAAGCAATGACATGGTTGACGCACAGACAGAACCCATAGATGTTGAGCCGTTTGAGCCAAGTGCTTCTGAAACCTGACGAATTGCATAAGGAAAATCTTCACGGGATGGAAGAACAGGAACCAACGCACGCTCAGCAAGAGCACCGTGACCGATTTCGCGACGCTTTGGTGAACCCACACGACCTGTCTCACCTGTTGAGTAAGGAGGGAAGTTGTAGTTGTGCATGTAGCGCTTACGATTTTCTGGATTCAAGGTATCGAGCTGCTGCTCCATCTTGAGCATGTTCAAAGTGGTGATGCCAAGAATTTGGGTTTCGCCACGTTCAAACAATGCTGATCCATGAACGCGAGGAATGACCTGAACTTCTGCAGCCAAGGTGCGGATGTCTGTAAGTCCACGACCATCAATGCGGATTTTGTCGCGAAGTACGCGCTCACGAACACTGTTCTTAGTTACAGAGCGAAGCGCTGCTGACAATTCCTTCTCGCGACCAGCGAACTTCTCGCCAAGTGCTGCAAGAACTTCACCCTTGATTTCATCAAGGCGATCCTCGCGTTCTGCCTTACGCACGATGGTGAGTGCCTTCGCAACCGAATCGGCCGCAATTGCTGCGACTGCATCGTAGGCATCGTCTTGGTAGTCAAGGAAGATTGGGAAATCAGCTGTTGGCTTTGCGGCCTTGGCTGCCAACTGAATCTGCGCCTCACACAATGCCTTGATGAATGGCTTGCCAGCCTCAAGGCCCTGAGCAACTACCTCTTCAGTTGGTGCCGTTGCGCCACCAGCGATGAGCTCGATGGTGCGCTCTGTTGCTTCTGCTTCCACCATGGTGATTGCGACATCGTCGCCGGCAATTGAGCCTGCGATAACCATGTCGAACACTGCTTCTTCGAGTTGCTCATGTGTTGGGAAAGCAACCCACTGGCCACGAATCAATGCCACACGTACGGCACCGATTGGACCAGAGAATGGCAATCCAGCAATCTGCGTTGAAGCCGATGCGGCGTTGATTGCTACGACGTCGTAGAGATCGCCAGGAGCCAGCGCCATCACTGTGACGACTACCTGAACTTCATTGCGCAAACCCTTGACGAAGGTTGGGCGCAATGGGCGGTCGATCAAGCGACACGTGAGGATCGCGTCTTCGCTCGGACGGCCTTCACGGCGGAAGAAGGAACCTGGAATGCGACCAACTGCGTACATGCGCTCTTCAACGTCCACAGTCAGTGGGAAGAAGTCGAATGAGTCACGCGGGCTTTTGCCAGCGGTGGTTGCGGAAAGCAGGAATGTCTCTTCGTCAAGGGTGACGGTGACTGAACCTGCAGCCTGCAATGCAAAGCGGCCAGTTTCAAAAGTGATCGTGCGCTTACCAAATGCACCGTTATCAATAACGGCGCTTGTTGTTGTTACTTCGGAACCCTCCACGGGTGCCTCCTGTTCTGTTACAGGAGCGCTCGCGAGTGCCGACTTGTGGCGATCATCGATCGAGGCCCACGGGTATTTCGAACCCGGAGGTCACTACCGAGGACCGACAGGCGACGAAGTCGCAGCGCCCCGAATGGTGTTATCTGTATGAAATTTTCTCTCTGGAAGGTTTCCACAGAGATGAAGCAAGGCCCGGCACGACTCGCGTACCGGGCCTTTAAGACTTAGCGACGAATGCCGAGCTTCTCAATGATTGTGCGGTAACGCGCGATATCGGTCTTCACCAAGTACTGGAGAAGGCGGCGGCGCTGACCTACGAGAATCAACAGGCCACGACGACTGTGGTGATCGTGCTTGTGTTCCTTGAGGTGGCCAGTCAGATCGTTAATACGACGGCTGAGCAATGCAATCTGCACTTCTGGGGAACCGGTATCGCCTGGCTTGGTGCCAAATTCAGCGATGATTTCTTCTTTGACTGCCTTGTCGAGTGACATGACTTTCCTCTCGGGCGCGCCTCTTTGAGGCACTTGCTTGAATCGACACGAATCTCAGAGCGCCCGCTCTTTGACCGTCTGGAGACTGAAGACTACCAGTCCTAGACCAGTCCTAAGACCGCTCGAGTTTTGGCTACGTCGGAGTCCATTTGTGCGATCAGACCATCAAGACCATCAAAAGTCATCTGTCCCCGGAGCTGGTCAATGAAAATGACCGTAATTTCTTCTCCGTACAGGGCCAAATCGGTGCGATCGAGCACATAGGTTTCAACCCGACGCTCAACTCCGGCAAATTGAGGGTTAGTGCCTACTGAAATGGCAGCGGGATAGCGCTGCGATCCGTGCACTAACCACCCGGCGTACACACCATCACCAGGAATCACTGGATTACCCTGCCACTTCAAGTTGGCGGTTGGAAACCCAAGCTCGCGGCCGCGATGGTCGCCATGCACCACAACGCCCGACAGGTCATAGTCACGGCCCAAGACATTACGTGCTTCCTTCAAATCACCAAGGGCTAGGGCATGACGGACTCTGGTCGATGACCATGGCTGAACATCTGCGGCAAGCCCTACTTCAGTTACCGAGAAGTGATACTGCTCCCCTGCAGTGCGCAATGTGTTCACATCTCCCGCACCTTCATGACCGAAGCGAAAATTTCCCCCAACAACAATTGCTTGGGCATTTAACGTGTCGTGGAGCACCCGATGGATAAAGGTTTCTGGATCCCAGCTGGCGACGTCGTCGTTAAACTGCAAGACGAATACATCATCAACTCCTGCATCAAACAACAGGAAGCGACGCTCCGCCAACGAAGCAAGTGACTGTGGGGCAAGGTCTGGCCTGACAACTGCCAATGGATGCGGATCAAAGGTCAGCGCAATGAGTGGGGCGCCTCGATCATCGGCAATTCGACGCGCATGAGCAATCAGAGCCTGATGACCTTTATGGACGCCGTCAAACACACCAATGCACACGACCGCACCGTTGCTTTCATGTTCGTGGCTCATGACCTTCCTAACCTTAGGTCACACGAATACGGCTGGGTACTTGGCGGTAGGTCCGTGCCGCTGAGCAAGCGCGAGGAATTCGCCCGACTGATCAAAAATAGCGATGATGCCCTCCTCTACGCCCGAATATGTCCAATCAATACGCCTGCCGTTACGCACGAAAGCGGCATCAGAATCATCAACTACCCAACTGGGGAACACCCGGGCTGCTGCATCGGCAATGGACACAAGTGCTTGTGCGGGTGAAGACAACTGACCAAAGGTTTCAAGATCAATTGCATCAGTGAGAGGCCACTGACCTACCCGTGTGCGCCTTAATGCGGTGAGGTGGCCACCCACCCCAAGCCCAGCACCAAGGTCACGCGCGAGCGCACGAATATACGTTCCCGAACTGCACGTAACTTCGACATCAACATCGAAATAACCTTCACCATGTTCGTGATGCAGCGCACTGAACGCACTCACAGTGACAGGACGGGCCTGTAATTTCACTTCATCCCCCGAGCGCACTTTTGCATATGCCCGCTGACCATCAACTTTGATCGCACTCACAGAACTCGGAACTTGCTCAATTTCACCGGTCAATACATCAATACGCTGCAACACTGTTTCAAATGCGAGTGCCGACAACACATCAGGAGGCGCAACCGTTGTTACTTCTCCTTGCGCATCATCGGTGACCGTACTTTGCCCCAGCCGGATGGTCGCAAGATACGTTTTATCTGCTCCGGAGATATACCCCAACAAGCGGGTGGCCCTACCTACCCCAAGCACAAGCACACCTGTGGCCATGGGATCTAAAGTTCCTGCATGCCCGACCTTTCGGGTATTCAAAATGCGCCGAGTTCGACCAACGACATCGTGGGAAGTCCACTCCGAAGGCTTGTCTAAAACGAGCAGGCCGTTCACTCGTCGCTTTCAACCTCACGCGGATGGCGATACGGATCAACGTCACCTGCATAGGTACCTTGCGCTGCTTGAAGATGCACGCGCTCATCATCTTCTTGAGCCTTACGTAAAAGTTCTTCCACGTGCCGAGCATTTTCGGGCATCGCATCAGCGAAGAAGGCAAGGGACGGCGTGAATTTAATGCCAGTCTGCTTGCCAACTTCGCTGCGCAACAATCCCTTAGCCGACTCCAAAGCCGCAGCGGTTTCATCTTGGGCTTGGGCATCGCCATACACCGTGTAGAAGACTGAGGCTTCGCGCAGATCGGGCGTCATGCGCACGTCAGTAATCGTGATGAATCCCAAACGAGGATCCTTCACGCGCTTTTCGAGCGTCTCAGCAACGATCACGCGAACGCGATCTTCAAGCTTGTGTTGGCGTGCCTTGCTCATGGCTTACGAGGCTTCTCGCGCATCTCGAAAGTTTCGATGATGTCGTCAACCTTGACGTCTTGGAAGTTGCCAAGGTTAATACCGCACTCGAATCCTTCACGAACTTCGGTGACGTCATCCTTGAAGCGACGTAAACCTGCGATTGCAACACCATCCGCAACCACTGCGCCGTCTCGAATAACACGCGCCTTTGAGTTGCGCTTGATATCGCCACTTTGTACGAGACAGCCAGCGATAGTGCCGAACTTGGAAGACTTGAAGACATCGCGTACCTCTGCTGTACCCAGTTGCACTTCTTCGTACTCCGGCTTGAGCATGCCGCGAAGCGCCTGCTCAACATCGTCGATCGCTTGGTAAATAACGCTGTAGAAGCGAACGTCAACACCTTCATGCGCAGCTAGGTCAGCAACCTTACCTTCAGGTCGCACATTGAAGCCGATGATGACCGCCTTTGAGGCAGCCGCCAACGTGACGTCGTTCTTTGTTATCGCACCTACACCGCGATGGATCACTCGCATCGAGACTTCGTCACCAACATCGATCTTGGTAAGTGCTTCTTCAAGCGCTTCAACCGAACCGGAGACGTCGCCCTTAATGATCAAGTTAAGCTCTGCAACTTCACCCTTTTCAATCGACTCAAGGAAGTCTTCAAGGGAACGCTTCACGCGGTTCTTCGCCAACATCGCATTGCGCTCACGTGCTTGTCGTGTTTGTGCAATTTGACGAGCGATGCGGTCTTCAGAAACCACCAGGAAGCTGTCGCCAGCACCAGGAACCGAAGTAAGGCCAAGAACTTGAACCGCTGTTGATGGGCCAGCTTCTTCAATAACGTTGCCAAGATCGTCGTGCATTGCACGAACGCGGCCGAAGGCATCGCCTGCGACAATTGAATCGCCTGCGCGCAATGTTCCGCGTTGAACCAGAACGGTTGCAACGGGACCGCGTCCGCGGTCAAGGTGAGCTTCGATAGCAATACCTTGTGCGTCTTGGTTTGGATTGGCGCGCAAATCAAGTGCTGCATCAGCAGTCAACAACACAGCGTCCAGAAGTTCGTTGATACCGGTGCCCTGAAGCGCAGAAACATCGATGAACATCGTGTCGCCGCCAAATTCCTCAGCAACCAAGCCATATTCAGTGAGCTGCCCTCGAACCTTCATGGGATCAGCACCTTCTTTATCAACCTTGTTGACAGCAACCACGATTGGCACACCTGCAGCCTGCACATGGTTTAACGCTTCGATGGTCTGAGGCTTCACACCATCGTCTGCTGCAACAACCAGAATTGCGATGTCGGTTACCTGAGCTCCACGAGCGCGCATAGCGGTAAAAGCCTCGTGACCTGGTGTATCGATGAAGGTGAGCTTGCGATCGCCTTCTGGCGTGTGCGCAACAACCTGGTATGCACCAATGTGCTGCGTGATTCCGCCGGCTTCGCCACCAATGACGTTGGTCTTGCGAATCGAGTCAAGCAAACGAGTTTTACCGTGATCGACGTGACCCATAACCGTGACAACTGGTGGGCGAGCGATGAGATCTTCGCTGTCACCCTCATCTTCACCGAATTCAAGATCGTATGTACCAAGAAGTTCTCGATCTTCGTCTTCAGGTGAAACAACTTCAACAACATAGTTGAGCTCTTCACCAAGCAAGCGCAAAGTATCGTCGTCAATCGACTGCGTTGCAGTAACCATTTCGCCAAGTTCAATTAAGACCTTTACGAGATCCGCTGGCATCGCATTGACGCGATCGGCAAAGTCAGTGACGCTTGATCCGCGCGCAAGGCGCACAGTTTCCCCTGAACCACGCGTGATGCGTACGCCAGTGAGTGACGGAGCTTGCATATTGTCGAACTCTTGACGCTTGGCACGCTTTGACTTACGGCCACGCGATGGACGACCACCTGGACGACCGAAGGCTCCAGCTGTGGTTCCGCGACCGCCAGCACCTGGACGACCAGGGAAGCCGCCAGGACCGCCGGGACCTCCTGGGCCACCAGCCCCTGGACCACCTGGACCACGACCTTGGAATCCGCCGGGAGCGCCACCTGGACGACCCGCGCCACCAGCCCCTGGACCACCTGGACCACGACCTTGGAATCCGCCGGGAGCGCCACCTGGACGACCCGCGCCACCAGCCCCTGGACCACCTGGACGACCCGCGCCACCAGCCCCTGGACCACCTGGACGACCCGCGCCACCAGCCCCTGGACCACCAGGACGCTGACCTGGACCTGCAGGACGTGGGGCCCGCATATTAGGCATCATGCCTGGGTTTGGACGTGGTGCTCCTGGAACAGCCGGTGCTGTGGTGGCCGCTGGGCGACCCATGCCTGTTGACCCACCAAATGGGTTATTCCCAGGACGCGGGGCCGCTGGGCGACCCATGCCTGTTGACCCACCAAATGGGTTATTTCCCGGACGCGGACCTGCTGGTCGCGGAGCTTCTGGACGTGAAGCTGCTGGTGCTGCGACAGCTGGCGCCACTGGGGTTTCAACTACTGGAGCAACTGGTGCAACAGTTGCCGGGACTTCTGGAGCAACGGTCGGTTCAACTGCAACTGGTTTTGGCGCTGGAGTAGGTGTTGGTGCCGAAGCCGTCGCCTCAACCTCAGTAACCGGCTTTGCCGCAGCTTTCTTAGCGGCCGCCTTCTTCGCAGGCTTTGGCTCTGCGGCAGGCATAGCTTCTTTGAGCTTGCGCGCGACTGGTGCTTCAACCGTTGATGACGCAGACTTCACAAACTCACCGAGCTCAGCGAGCTTGGCAAGCACGTCTTTACTAGTGACCCCTAGCTCTTTAGCGAGCTCATGGACCCGGACCTTTGACACGTTTCTCCTGTCTTCGGCCCGAGTTGTCCAACCCGAACCGTCAGTGCGAACGACGCATGACTAACACTGCTCGTTCATCGGGTGGATGTCCTCATGAAGGCTCCCGAAGTTAGGCGGATGGAACTGGCGCTTGTACGCACAGCGGAAGTAACTATACCGCGACCCTGGCCACGGCTCATACCATCAGATCGCTTACGAGTCCTGAGCTTTCACATGACCCTTGAACTCGAAGCGCCCTGCCCCATGCCCGACGCTTATCTGCGAGCTCTAGGCATCCTCGCGCAGGATGGAGCCAGGCTCCCCGACCTGGAGCTTGGCGCGATTGCCGCAAGACACCCTGATCAACGACCACTCGGATGAGTTCAGCCGTGCTGGCTGTGGCTCGACAGCCCACGCAGGTCCGCAACGGGCTCATTCGTCGTAATCGCCCGAATTGCTCTCGGCGTGTTCATCGACAGCGTTATCCGAACGAATATCAATGCGCCAACCAGTGAGGCGCGCGGCCAATCGAGCGTTCTGTCCTTCCTTACCAATCGCCAATGAAAGTTGATAATCGGGCACTGTGACACGAGCAGCGCGCGCCACCGGATCAACAATCACGACCGAGGTCACTTGGGCTGGTGAGAGCGCATGCGCGATCAACTCGGCTGGATCATCACTGAAGTCGACGATGTCGATTTTTTCTCCTTGGAGCTCAGCCATCACTGCACGCACGCGCTGACCCATGGGTCCGATACACGCACCTTTGGCATTGACACCAGGGATGGTTGAACGCACCGCCATCTTGGTGCGATGGCCGGCCTCACGGGAGAGCCCACCGATTTCTACAGTGCCATCTGCGATTTCTGGAACTTCCAGCGCAAACAATGCGCGAACCAGATTTGGGTGAGAACGAGACACCGTGACCACAGGGCCTTTAAATCCTTTGCGTACCCCCACAACCAGACACTTCACTCGCTGACCATGTGAGTAATCCTCGCCGGGGACTTGCTCCTCTGGGGGTAGGTTGGCTTCAAGTTTGCCGATGTCTACTCGAATCATGCGTGGGTTGGTGTTCTGCTGAATCAATCCTGAAACAAGATCGCCTTCACGTCCTGTGAATTCAACCAGGGTGACATCACCTTCAGCTTCACGAAGTCGTCCAAGCAAAACCTGCTTGGCTGTAGTCGCCGCGATTCGACCAAAGTTATTCGGTGTGTCTTCATATTCCCGAATGACCAGACCGTCTTCGCCAACTTCAGATGCGAACACGATCACGTGACCGGTTTTGCGATCAAGCTCAACTCGGGCTTTCTCAACGGAACCAGGTGTGCGGAGGTAGGCAACCAAAAGTGCTTGCTCAATTGAATCAACCACGAGATCCAGGGAGAGCTCTTTTTCTCTCACAAGTGCCTTCAAAGCACTGACATCAATGTCCATCTGCCACATCTCCCTCATCTTCAGTTGTCACCCGGTTGAACTCCACTTGCACTTTGCCGCGTTTAATGTCGGCGAAGGCCACAGTGCGCTCTTCCTGCGTTTTTCCTTGAGTTACTGTAAAAACAATTACATCGTCTGTGGTTGACGTAATTCGTCCCGTGAATTGCGATCCATCAGTGAGTTCAACATCAATGAGTCGGTCGTGGGAGCGACGCCAATGCTTCAACTGGGTTAACGGGCGGTCTACTCCAGGGGACGTCACTTCGAGTACGAAGGTGCCAGCGAACTCACTATTGAACGGCTCGTTATCGAGAATGACAGAAATTTCACGACTGATATCTGAGACAAGGTTCAGATCGATTCCACCATCACGATCCACCACAACTCGCACAATTTCACGGCGTCCAGCTTGCTGAATCTGGAGTTCTTCCAAGTCAGCCCCTGCTGCTTGTACTACGGGCTCAATTGCCTTGCGGATAGTTTCTACCGACGCAGCCACGGTGCCTCCAAAAGCGATTCAGTTGTCGTAAAGCCTCAAGTCTAGCCGAATTTTCGAAGTCGCTCAGCACCCAAATGAAGAACGATTCAGGCCATCATCGATAAAGCCAACTGGCAAGATTTGGATCGTAATAATTCGTACGCACACACACAAAGCCCCCACTGCCGCGATTGGCCCACATTGCCCAGCTAGGGCTCCATGTGTTTACACAAAGATCAGTTGTTGAATCGCGCTGGTAACTCTGAAACCATTCTGGTGGCAACGAACCAGCGCCTGGCGTGAACGAGATGGTTTGAGAAGCAGTGGCTACTAGGCCATCATCAATTAAGGTCATCTGCGTTGATCCTTGCATGCCTGCCTTCAATAACCCCGCAGGAAAGGTCAGGTTGTTGGCTCCGCTAGATGAAGTTGCGAGCGTGAAGGTATTGGCGACTGAATTCCAAGTACAGGCGATAGGGCCCAGCGATGTGCCACCCATGCGCACTGAAATTCCGCTACTCACACAGTTTGACGCCGCATTTGTAGTGAACGCACCAATGTTCACGGTAACGGTAGTTACCGGACTGAGTGCTGCGGTCCAGTTCAAGGTCACCGCAGGACTTTCACCCATCACGTAATTGCCTGGAGTTGCGGTCAGACCAGTTGCAGCGAGAACTGGATTATTCGCAGCTTCGAGAGCAGACAGCGATGCTGCAACAGCCGAGCCAACCATAAATGTTCGAAAAACGCGGCGTGCTCGTTCGTCCATGGGCTCATGTCACCACAAGAG
>CAEZVB010000002.1_pt1 | contig 58619 bp, 63 predicted proteins | sample 7264631 | NCBI WGS metagenome assembly CAEZVB01 (sample SAMEA6813846, study PRJEB35770) | uncultured Actinomycetes bacterium | biome: Freshwater; feature: Freshwater reservoir; material: water | place: Czech Republic | collected 2017-05-23 | depth 0.5m m | reverse complement strand
TCAAGAGCAATGGGTGATTCTTGACTTGCAGACACCACCGCGAGGCAAACCGCAAGGTCGCTTCCTGGATCTGAGAGGCGCATGCCGCCGATGGTTGCGAGGAATACATCTTTGTCAAAAAGTTTCAAGCTTGCTGCGCGTTCGGTAACTGCGATGAGCATCGCCATTCGAGAACTATCAAGCCCAGAAACTCCTCGACGTGGGTTGGGGTTAGTGGTGGGGGCAACGAGTGCTTGGACTTCTGCAGTGAGTGCGCGATTACCTTCAACGGTCACAGTGATGCATGTGCCAGCAACCGGAGTATCGCGATGTCCGCGGAACAGCATGCTGGGATCAAGTACCTCAGCCATGCCAGTGTCTGTTTGTTCGAAAGCTGCTACTTCCAAAGAGCCATATCGGTTCTTAACTGAACGAAGTAAGCGAAGTGAGGTGTGAGCGTCACCTTCAAGAGACAGAGTTGCATCAACGATGTGTTCCAGCGCGCGTGGACCCGCCACATTGGAATCTTTGGTGACCTGTCCGATCAAAATGATGGGCAAGTTGCGGGTTTTGGCAACACGAGTGAGCGCTTGGGCAACTTCCATGACTTGAGTGACTCCGCCGGCACGTCCCTCAATTTCAGAAGACGCCATGGTTTGCACGGAATCCACGATCACAAGAGCCAGCTCGGGAGAGTGCTGCTCGATATGGCCAATAGCTGAACCAAGTTCAGTGTCATCAGCCAGAAGGAGGAATTCGCTGGTCGCACCAATGCGTTCAGCACGAATCGCAATTTGCTCTACGGATTCCTCGCCAGAGATGTAGAGCACTGGCCGCTTGAGGCGTTTGGCTAGTGAATCTGCGATGGCAAGGACAAGCGTGCTTTTGCCAGAGCCAGGTGCTCCGCTCAGCAAGCACATCTGTCCGGCGACGAGGCCACCACCAAGAACCCGATCGAATTCACCGATACCCGTGGTGATGCGAGGTACTGGTCCAGATTTCGACACGGTGGTGACTGGGCGTGCGGGGCGAAGGGGAGTTGTGCCAGCGAGATTGCTCTTCATGCCGGGGGTTGCCGCAGCGGGCGTTTGTAGATCCATCGTGCCAAAGGCACCACATTTTGGGCATTTGCCAGCCCACCGAATGGTGGTGGCCTCACATGCAGTGCAGCGATACGAGCTAGATACCTTGGCCATGGAAGGACCGTACCGGGCAGGGCAGACGTTTTACTGAGGGTCAGCGGGGTGCGGTGCCAGATTCATGCCAGTCTGTTGCACCATTTGCTCATGTTTACGGCAGGCCTCTGCAGCGATTTCATAGGCCTGGGCGCCGATGAGAGCCACCATTTCATTCTTATTGCTGATGTACACCGGCTCAGAACCGATATGGGCTTCAGTATTTGAGCTGCAATACCAATCGAAGTCATGGCCGCCAGGGCCCCAAGATCCTCGATCGAACTCACTGATCACCACGACCGTCTTTTCAGTTTCGTCTGGGCTTTCAATGTTCTCAAATGTGCGGCGCATGGGTACCTGCCAGCACACATCAGGCTTCACGTCTACAAAGGAAAGGCCTTCGCGATCAGCGAGGTGGTGCAGTGCGCAGCCAAAACCGCCTGCAAAGTCGGGGTCGTTATGGAAAATGCATGCCTTGCGCACGACGCGGGTCTTCCATTCACCGTCTTCTTTGACCATCCATCCCTTTTTCGTGCCGGTCTTATAGTTCTGCCAAAGGGTCTCGTCGAGCTTTGCCACCCAGCCCTCGGTGCGCTTGCGATCCTCTTTGTCGGTGAAGTGAGCACCCAAGGTGCAGCAGCCCGCTTCTGGTGCAGATTTATAGACACCTGGACATCCACGTCCAAAGATGCAGGTCCATCGTGAGGTTAACCAAGTCAGATCAATGCGGATGAGTTGAGTTTCATCTGCTGGATCAGCAAATTCAAACCATTGGCGCGGAAACTCCAAGAGGATTTCAGGCATGTGGACACCTTAGAGGTTCAAAGTGAACGCTCATTAAACGAGTCGACTGTGTGTTGACCCCAGGGTTTAGGTACCGTGAGCACGTGCGTATGGGAGTTCTGGACATTGGTTCAAACACGGTCCACCTATTGCTTGTTGATGCCCATTATGGGGCGGCTCCAATCCCGGCTTCGAAGTTAAAGATCCCGCTGCGTTTGGCCGAGCACCTGACCCCAGAGGGCAATGTTGACGATGTTGCAGTCGAAACGCTGATCCAGTTCATCCGTAAGGCGCAAGACCTCGCAGAAGACCTCGGAGTAACAGAACTCATGGCTTTTGCAACAAGTGCAATTCGCGATGCAGGTAACGGGGTGAACGTCCTGAATCGCTTAGTGGAGGAAACTGGGCTACAGGTAGAGGTACTTTCGGGGGAAGACGAAGCTCGGATGACCTTCCTTGCCGTACGTCGTTGGTTTGGCTGGTCTGCAGGGCGTCTCTTGGTGTTAGACATCGGTGGAGGTTCCCTTGAACTTGCCTCAGGTGTTGACGAAGAACCCGACGTTGCTGTGTCGCTGCCTCTTGGTGCCGGGCGTTTAACACGGGGGTATCTGCGCAATGACCCGCCAAACGCTCAAGAGCTACGCGAACTGCGTAAATATGTTCGGGCCTCAATAGCAAGTGTGTCGGGAAAAGTTCGCCGTGGCGGCGAACCGCGTATTGCAGTTGCTTCATCTAAAACGTTCAGGCAGTTGGCTCGCATCGCTGGCGCACCGGCTTCCAGCGAGGGACCGTTTGTTGAGCGAACACTGACCTTAGAAGCCGTGCAAAAGTTAGTGAAAGATCTGGCCGTCATGCCTGCGCAGGATCGTGCATTGCTCCCGGGTGTATCTGAAGGTCGCGCCGAACAACTCTTAGCCGGCGCAATTGTTGCTGAAGGTGCCATGGAACTTCTCGGTATAGATGAGCTAGCAATTTGCCCTTGGGCATTGCGCGAAGGTGTAATCCTGCATCGAATGGACTCGCTCCCATCATGACCACGATGCAGTTAGGGTTAACTTCGCAAGAGGTTCAAGCCCGTATTGCAGCTGGACAGGTAAATCACGCACCTTCAGCAACAAGCCGCAGTATCGGCGACATCATCAAGGCGAACACGCTCACATGGTTCAACTTCGTCATTGGTGCGATGTGGATCACTATGTTGATCGTCGCACCGTTTCAAGATTCGCTCTTTGGTTTCGCGATCGTGGCAAATACAGCAATCGGCATCATTCAAGAATGGCGCGCTGCACGTGCACTTGAAAAACTCTCGGTTCTTGGTGCAGCCCAACCTGTCGTTCGTCGCGATGGCGTTGACGTATCAATTCACTCAAATGAGGTTGTGCTTGATGATGTACTCGTCCTCAATTCAGGTGACCAACTCGTAGTCGATGGAATCATTCTTGAATCCAATGGATTAGAAATCGACGAGAGTTTACTTACGGGTGAAGCTGACCCAGTCGACAAGGTTGCTGGCAACGATGCGATGTCCGGCTCCTTTGTGGTGGCTGGCAGTGGTCTCATGCAGGCAACTCGCATTGGCCGTGATTCATTTGCCGCAGGATTAACCGAACAGGCCAAGAAGTTTCATCTGACCAATTCGGAACTTCGCGATGCGATCAATGGATTCATTCGATCTGTCTCGTTTCTACTGCTTCCCGTCGGTGCATTACTGCTGTTCTCGCAGGTTGTTCGAGCCAACGCATCCTGGCCAGATGCAATTCGCGGAACGATCGCTGGAATGGTCACGATGGTTCCCGAGGGTTTGGTCTTATTGACGAGTATCGCAATGGCGGTTTCAGTCATTCGTCTTGCGGCAAAAAAGGTACTTGTTCAAGACATGCCTGCGGTTGAGGTGCTAGCCAGGGTCGACACCGTGTGTGTGGATAAAACTGGAACCTTGACCGAGCCAGGCATGCATGTGCGCAAGGTCGTGACACTTACCGGTAGCGAAGAGGAACTCACGTCGGCAATGGCGGCGTTAGCATCGGTTGAGTCAGCGCCGAACCCGACCTTGCAGGCAGTTGCCGATGCGTATCCACAGTCGACTTGGACTTCGACTTCACATGTCCCGTTCTCAAGCGCTCGAAAATGGTCCGGTGCAAGCTTTGATCAACACGGCACCTGGATTCTGGGTGCACCGGAGATGGTGCTCGATTCAAATAGCGAAGTTTTGCCGCAAGCTGAGCAACTCGCATCAGATGGCTCGCGGGTGCTGGTTGTCGGCACAGTCACAGGAGAGCTCACAGTTGATCAACAGCTCACCGGAGTTGTGCCGATTGGGTTTGTCGTCATTGATCAGCGGTTGCGTGCCGATGCTGCTGAAACTGTTGCTTATTTCCTTGAACAAGGAGTCAAGGTCAAGGTCATCTCTGGCGATAATGCTGTAACCGTCGGTGCAATCGCAGCACTAGCCGGGGTACCAGGTGCTGATGCTCCTATTGATGCCCGAACGTTGCCAACAGACCTTGCAGAACTCGCTGAAGTTGTCACGAACTCTTCAGTGTTTGGGCGTGTTACGCCAACACAGAAACAGGCCATGGTTGACGCTTTGCACCTCAAGGGCTCAGCAGTTGCGATGACCGGTGATGGCGTGAACGACGTACTTGCCCTGAAGTCAGCCGACTTAGGTATTTCCATGGGTTCTGGCTCCGCTGCAACTCGAGCTGTCGCGCAGTTGGTATTACTCGACAATAAGTGGTCAGTCATGCCTGGGGTGGTAGCCGAGGGCCGCCGAGTACTGGGAAATATTGAGCGAGTTTCAGATGTTTTCCTTACTAAGTCTTTCTATGCGATCTTGATTTCAGTTGCTACAGGTGTATTTGCAGTTGAATTTCCGTTCCTCCCACGACACCTCACCTTGATCGGCGCGCTCACCATTGGCATCCCAGGCTTCTTCCTTGCTTTGATGCCAAACACAGAGCGGTTCCGACCGGGATTCTTCAAGCGAGTCTTGCTTTTCACTGCACCCGCAGGAGCTATTTGTGCGATTGCGGCTTTTACGAGTTACGGAGCTGCACTTCGCGTCGGCGAACCAATCCCAAGCGCACAATCAGCGGCGACCGTGACGCTTTTCATTGTTGCAATAGCCGTGCTTCTGCAAAGTGCACGACCTTTGAATTTCATCCGCCTGGGCATCATTGCAGCGATGATCATTGCGTTTATCACTGTGTTGTACGTACCGTGGTTGTCAAACTTCTTCGCACTTTCATTAGCGCCAGAGCGTTATTCAGTGGTTGCAGTTATGGTGGGAGTCATTGGCGCAGTTGCCGTTGGAATTGCCACAAGAATCACTGACAGGTGGCGCAAGGCCGCATGAGTCTGCCGCTGGTTGGACTGTCAACATCTTCCGTGTTTCCGGAAACAACGGAGTCAGCTTTTGCAATTGCTGCGGAGCTTGGCTACGACGGCATTGAAGTCATGGTTGGTACTGATGCTGCAAGCCAAGACTCGTACATGCTCAAAGAATTAGTCCAGGAGTATCAGGTTCCAATTTTGTCTATTCATTCACCATGCTTGTTAGTGACCCAGCGGGTTTGGGGGACCGACCCTTGGGGAAAGTTGCGCAAAGCACAGGCAACGGCACAAGCTTTAGGTGCCGGAACCGTGGTGGTGCACCCACCGTTTCGATGGCAGCGAAGTTATGCAAAAGAATTTGTTACCGGGCTTGCTCGAATGGAAGATGAAACAGACATCGTTTTTGCGGTGGAAAACATGTTTCCCTGGCGGGCACTGAGTCAAGAAATAGCTGGGTATGCACCTGGCTGGGATGTGCGCGATGAGGATTACCTGCATACCACTGTTGATTTATCGCACACTTCCGTTTCACACACTGATGCACTAGAGCTCATTCATGATCTCGACACTCGCGTGGCACACCTGCATTTGGCTGACGGTAAAGGTACGGCTAAAGATGAACATTTGGTGCCTGGTCGTGGCACCCAGCCAGTCGCTGAGGTGCTGCAGGAACTTTCAAGCCGGGGGTTTGCCGGCAATCTGATCGTTGAAGTCAGCACAAGATCAGCAGATTCTCAGCAGACTCGTAAAGCCGACCTTGCCGAAGCATTGGCCTTTGCTCGGTTACACAGCGCCCCCATGGCAGGCTAGGAGGGCAACGCAGGTTGCTTCGGGGTTATGAAGGAGGGTGCTGCCATGACGCGCATTGCTGTACTTGGCGGCGGAGTGATGGGCGAAGCTCTCATCGCAGGTCTTTTAGAACTCACACCTGCGCCGTCCATCGTCGTCGTTGAAAAGCGGGAAGAACGTGCCGCCGAATTGGTCCGCACCTATTCGATTGATGTTGCTGAGGCCCATAGTGCGGTGGCTGATGCCGAGGTCGTCATAGTTGTCGTGAAACCACAAGATATGCGTGAAGCTTTGGCTCAAGTTGCAACGTCAATTCCACAAGGTGCACTGGTTATTTCCATTGCGGCAGGGGTTACCACCGCAACAATCGAGTCGATTGTCCCGCAAGCTGCAGTTGTTCGAGCAATGCCAAATACGCCAGCTCAAATTCAGATGGGTGTTATTGGCGTGAGTGCTGGTAGTTCATGTGAAAAAGAAGAACTCTTGAAAGCCGAAATACTTCTCAGCGCTGTTGGTACCGTTTTGCAGGTGCCTGAATCATTACAGGATGCAATTACCGCAACCTCAGGAAGCGGTCCAGCCTATGTTTTCTATCTCGCGGAGGCGATGATGCGTGGTGCTGAACTTGCTGGTTTAAGTGCACAAGATGCACGATCTGCTGTAGTGCAAACAATCCTCGGATCAGCTGAACTCCTTGCAGGGTCAAGTGAATCTCCGGAATCCTTACGCGCAAAAGTTACGTCACCCAATGGCACCACAGCAGCAGCGATTGCCACATTTGACGAGTTACACGTTCGTGAATCAATCGTCGCGGGGATGATTGCAGCGCGCGATCGAAGCATTGAGCTGTCACAGTCATGAGTGAACGCGTTGGTGTGGTGTGGGACGACGCGCTTAAGGGATATGACTTTGGCCCCGGTCATCCACTCGCACCGATACGCGTTCAGCTGGCAATGAAGCTGGTAGAAGATTTTGAACTGTTGACTCACGAAAATGTGAAACTTCTGACGCCAGTAATTCCCGCAACTCGGGAGGAACTTGAGCGCGTTCATCACTCCGATTACATCGATGCGGTAATCCGTGCTTCGCATGACGGGTCCATTGTTGATGAAACACATGGCCTCGGAACCGCAGATGTACCAGTCTTTCTCAACATGCATGACGAAAGCGCACGTGTGTGTGGTGCAACACTGGGTGGCGCACAAGCACTCCATCGAGATGGCTTTGACCATGTAGTGAGCCTGGCTGGTGGGTTGCATCACGCGATGCCGGCTGCTGCTGAAGGATTTTGTGTCTACAACGACATTGGTGTTGCGATTCAGTGGCTACTTGATCAGGGCTATGAGCGCATCGCCTACCTGGATGTAGATGTCCATCACGGCGATGGGGTGCAGGCGATGTTTTGGGATGACCCACGAGTCATCACGATCTCATTGCACGAGAGCCCAAAAACTTTGTTTCCGGGAACTGGTTACCCAACGGAAAGTGGTGGTCCCAATGCTCCCGGTACCGCAATCAATGTCGCCTTACCCGCTGGAACGGGAGATCAGGGTTGGCTACGCGCATTCAGTGCGATAGTCCCCAGCATTCTCGAAGAGTTCGCGCCTGAAATCATCGTTTCGCAACATGGAACCGATGCGCATCGCATCGATCCATTGGCGCACCTCATGATGAGTCTGGATGGTCAGCGGATGTCATATGAGCTCGTGCATCGCTGGGCGCATACTTTTGCTGGCGGCAAATGGTTGGCTGTTGGTGGCGGGGGATACGCCTGGGTTGAGGTCGTTCCTCGGGCGTGGACTCACTTAGTGGGCGAGGCAGTGGGGCATCCCATTGCGCCAGATTCAATCCTCCCAGAGGGCTACCGCCAATTCGTAACCGATCACGTGGGACAAGAAAGCCCGGTCACCATGACCGATGGGCAAACCCCATGGGCCCGACCGTTCGACAACGGTTTTGATCCAGATGACCATCTGGACCAAGCGGTCATGGCTACTCGCAGAGCCGTTTTTCCCTCCTGGGGATTGGTTGTTGAACCCTCAGATTGGTTCTAGCACGAGGGGATTTTCCGCTTCCACTTTGCTTTAGGGCGTAAGACGACTAGATTGCCGTTTCGCATTGCAAGTCGTTGGTCACCAGGGCGCTGGTGCGATAAGCAAAACAGGAAGTTTGGTGTGAGATGTCGACTAGCACTGACCGGTCGCTCAGCGAGGTCCGTTTTCTAACGGTGGCTGAAGTGGCTTCGCTCATGCGGGTGTCGAAGATGACCGTGTACCGCTTGGTTCACCACGGTGAGCTGCCAGCAGTCCGCGTAGGTCGTTCATTTCGCGTTCCTGAGCAAGCAGTGCATGACTACCTTCGCGATTCGTACGTAGAAACTGCTTAGTACCACCTGTAGTCCAAGCCAGCCGCTTGGCAAAGGTTGAGCCGCGATAGGCTCAAGATTCCACAGCACGGGTGAATTTCACCTGTCAGCAATAAACGTGAGGTTTGTATCAATGGGCTCAGTGATCAAGAAGCGTCGCAAGCGGATGGCGAAGAAGAAGCACAAGAAGTTGCTGCGCCGCACCCGCGTTCAGCGTCGTAACAAGAAGTAACGAATACTTCTTGGCTGTGGTCACTCCGTCGCAGGCAGCTCGCGCTGCAGGAAATACTGGACCACAGGCCCCGCGCTCAACCACATCTTCGCAAGTTCCCGGCCGTGAAGCCGTTGACGTGTTGCAGGATCTCTTCGGAGCACTGCAGTCCACGTTGACGGCTTCCGGCTCGAACGGGCCTTGCGGTTTCGATCCGGAATTCACTGCCAATGTTCTGATGCCGATACTTCGGCCGCTCTACCGTGCTTGGTTTCGGGTGCGCACAAAAGGGATCGAAAATATCCCAGCAACCGGTTCTGGTTTGGTGGTCTCAAATCATGCTGGGGCTATTGCAGTTGATTCAGTCATGACACAGGTCGCTATCCATGATGAACATCCGCAACACCGTTTCTTGCGAATGTTGGCGGCAGATCTTGTATTCAACCTTCCAATCATTGGCGAGACTGCGCGGCGTGCAGGACATGTGCGTGCGAATATCGAAAATGCTGAGACGCTGCTCCGCGCTGGTGAACTCGTTGGGGTGTGGCCAGAAGGCTTCAAGGGAATTGGCAAGCCGTTCCATAAGCGCTACCAACTCCAGCGTTTTGGTCGAGGTGGTTTCGTTGCCGTTGCGCTGCGTACAGGAACCCCGATTATTCCGACTGCAGTTGTCGGGTCCGAAGAGATTTATCCGATCATTGGTGATGCAAAAGGGTTAGCGAAATTATTTGATCTGCCTTACTTTCCCATCACACCGACGTTCCCATGGTTTGGTCCATTGGGAATGATTCCGTTGCCAAGCAAGTGGACTATTGAATTCGGTGAACCTATCCCCACTGCTTTTTACGGACCGCAAGCGGCTGATGACCCTGCAATTGTGTTTGAACTGACTGACCTCGTTCGTGACCGAATTCAGCAGATGTTGATTAGCGGGTTGATGCAACGCAACAACATTTTTGAGTGACTTGCTAAGCACCAGGTTTACGAACGCGCCCAGCAAACAATCCAACTGCTAATCCAGCTGCCAGGCCTCCGGCAGCTGCTATAGCCGCGGGTGATGCAACCTTGCGCAGGTGAGCCCGGGCCCGAAAGTCTTCAATCGGCCACGATTGCTTTTCTGCAAAGGCACGAAGTTTTGGATCTGGATTTACGCAGACTGGTTGGCCGACTGCACTGAGCATCGGAATGTCATTTGTTGAGTCTGAGTAAGCCCAGCACTCGGCAAGATCTAAGCCTTCGCGCTCCGCCAATGCGCGAACGGCTTCAGCCTTGGCCTGGCCATGGAGTGGTGCACCTACAAGGTGACCGGTATATCGGCCGTCTTCTATTTCAGAAACAGTTCCAAGCGCGCCCGTAAGCCCAAGGCGTCGGGCTATGACCTGTGCAAGTTCAATTGGCGTTGCAGTGACCAACCAGACTTGGCGGCCGGCATCGAGGTGCTCTTGTGCCAAGGCCAAAGTTCCAGGCACGAGTTTGTCGACCATGGATTCATCGAAAATTTCCTGTCCGAAAGCCACAATCTCGTCTACCTTGCGCCCTTTGACGAAAGCAAGTGCAGATTCAGTTGCCAGTGCCATGTCATCAGCATTTTCAGTTCCGCGCAAAATAAATCGGGCCTGGGCCATACCGAAGGCCGCGACCTCTCGTGGAGTGAAGAACTTGCGGCGTGCCATCCCAATCGCAACATGGAACAAACTCGAGCCACGCATAATTGTGTTGTCCACGTCGAAGAACGCAGCTGCGCATTTGACGTCGTACTCACTGGGTAATTGAGCGGCTGCTGCTGAGGCGAGTCCGGCAATCCGGGCACGGTCTACTGCATCAGCCATTCTTCGAGCGTAGTCTGCGTGCCGTGAACGACTTACCGGCTAGTCGGGTGCAGCTCATTGGGAAACCCGAGTGTCACCTCTGCGACGAGGCTCGCGAGGTTGTGCAAATGGTCTGTGACGAGATGAATGTTGCATTCCTAGAGCGGTCCATCCTGGATGACCCAGATTTGTATGACGAGTATTGGGAGCGAATACCGGTCGTCCTCGTGGATGAGCGCGTATTAGAGTTTTGGCGGATCAATCCGGAGCGTTTACGAGGAGCATTGTCCTAATAACGGACGCGACTGTCCGATGAACTTTGTGCACGAAGGCACAAGTCCTTACCCTTAGCAGGCGGTCTGCACCCTTGGGGCCGCTTTCACTAGGTCTTCCCGCGGTATCTACCGATTCCCGCGCCTAGTGATCCAACCCTGGAGCACCGTGTCCTTGTCCCGCCAACTGAGCCCAAGTCGCACTCGCGACGATGGGCGCGGGATTCCTGATGCCACGGTTGCTCGACTACCTGTCTATCACCGAGTTCTCCGGACTCTGGCCGATGAAGGCGTGCACACCATCTCTTCGGATCACCTCGCACAAAGTTGTGGAGTGAGTCCGGCCAAACTTCGCAAAGATCTGTCGCACCTCGGTTCATATGGAACTCGTGGCGTTGGCTATGACGTGGCTCTGTTGAGCTACCACATCAGTCGAGAATTGGGTCTGTCGCAGCCATGGGGTGTTGTCATTGTCGGGGTGGGCAATCTTGGTCACGCCCTGGTGTCGTATCGCGGATTTGCTTCACGCGGGTTTGAAATCGTCGGCTTACTCGATTCACATCCAGATGTTGTTGGCAAGCGGGTTGCGGCTACGGGCGTTGATTTGATTGTGCAGCCGATGGCGCAATTGGAAACGTTAGTGCGTGAAAGTGGAGCCAGTATTGGTGTGATTGCAACACCAGCAGAGGCAGCCCAAAAGGTTTGTGACCGACTCGTTGACGCTGGGGTTCGAAGTATTTTGAACTTCGCGCCAGCCGTGCTTGTCGTCTCCGATGAGGTTGAAATACGCAAAGTGGATCTTGCTGTGGAGTTACAGATACTTGCGTTCCACGAACAACGTCGTGTTGATGACTCCTCACAGTTAGCGCAGGTGATGAACGCATGACCGCAACAACAGTGAGCACCACGCCATCAAAAGTGCCGAAACAAGTTGTGCCTCCCCAACCCGAGGCCGCCTCAAAAAAGACGTCCAATTCCGCTACTACCGCAGGAGAGCACCAAGTGACTCGTGCAGCAACCGCAACAGCAGCACCAGCCGAAGACACCACGGTTATCGCTGCTGTGATTCCCGCTAAAGCCCGTAAGAAGACAACTGTTGGCACGGTTGCTCTTGTTGCTGCAGGTCCCGGCGATCCAGATCTTCTGACACTTCGCGCCGTTGCGTTGATTCGCGATGCCGACATAGTCGTTGCTGATGATGTGACTGAACCAATTGCCCGCCTACATTCAAAACCAGATGCAGAATTCATCCTGGCTGGCGATCATGCCAAGGCAGTGGTCGACGCCGCACGTGATGGCAAGAACGTTGTGCGCTTGATTGCTGGTGACCCAATTGTTGATGGCACTTTGGTTGCTGAAGCTGCTGCGCTTCGCAAGGCGAAAATTCCATTTGAAGTCGCTCCAGGCGTAAGCGATATGACTGGTATTCCGGCCTATGCGGGATTCAGCTTGACAGGCGGAAAGGTTCGTCAGATTCGCGTTGTTGATGGCACTGACACAGAGTTGCCTTGGGCAGATCTTGCGCAGCCAGGAATCACGACGGTTTACCTCAACGGCGCTGATCTCTGTGCTGAAATCGCAGCGAGCCTGCTAGCCGCAGGCGCCGATGCCAAGACTCCAATCGCCGTAACCCGCCAAGGCACAACTGTTGATCAACGCACATTGGCTGGCACGCTCAGTGAAATCGGCGCGATTGCAAAGCGTTCAAAGCAAGCAGGACCTGGTGTTGTAGTTGTGGGCGAAGTGGTTGCACAGCGCGAAAAAGCGGATTGGTTTGAAGCCAAGCCACTCTTTGGCTGGCGAGTTCTCATTCCTCGCACTCAAGAGCCATCAGATTCCATCGTGAACTTGCTTCGCCGTTACGGCGCTGTACCTATGGAAGTCCCAACAATTTCTGTTGAGCCTCCGCGTACGCCACAGCAGATCGATCGTGCAGTTCACGGATTGGTATCTGGTCGTTACGAATGGATCGGTTTCACGTCCGTCAATGCAGTCCGTGCAATTCGCGAGAAGCTCGCGTCATACGGCTTGGATGCGCGTTCATTTGCGGGACTCAAGGTTGCTGCAGTTGGCGATGCCACAGTTGCAGCATTGATCGAGTTCGGTGTGCGCCCCGATTTGGTTCCAGAAGGGGAGCAGACCACTGCAGCCCTTTTAGACGAATGGCCGGGCTATGACTCTCTGATCGACCCAATCAATCGAATCTTCTTGCCGCGAGCAGACATTGCAACCGAGTCTCTCGTTGCAGGTTTGACTGAACTTGGCTGGGAAGTAGAGGACATTACGGCGTTCCGCACTGTTCGCGCCGCGCCACCTCCGGCTGAGACCCGTGAAGCCATTAAGACTGGCGGTTTCGATGCTGTGCTATTCACTTCAAGCAGCACCGTTCGTAACCTGGTTGGTATTGCCGGAAAACCGCACCACACCACTGTGGTTGCTGCGATTGGTCCGCAGACTGCGAAGGCTGCTGCGGAGCACGGTTTGCGTGTTGATGTGCAGGCCGATACCAGCACGTTGATCGGTTTAGTTGAAGCTCTGGCTGCGCATGGTGAAGAGCTTCGCTTGGCTGCCCTTGAAGCTGGTGAAGGAAGCTGGCGTCCAAGTCGTCGTCGTACGCCTGCTCGACGTAAGGCGTAATTCACAATGGCTACACCTGATCGCACTGTTGTCCATCTCTTGCGCCACGGCGAAGTACATAACCCAGAAGGCGTGCTTTATGGCCGCCTGCCTGGATATGTGTTGTCTGAGCTGGGCCATGAAATGGCGCAGCGTGCAGGAAAAGCGTTGAGTGGTCACAAGATCACGGGCGTAATTTCTTCACCAATGGAACGGGCTCAGCAAACTGCGGTCCCTGTTGCGGGAGCGCATGGTCTTGAAATAGGTACTGATCCTCGCTTGATTGAAGCTGACAATATTTTCGAAGGTCAACGCGTGAGCGTTGGTGACGGAGTTTTGAAGCAGCCTCGCACATGGAAACACCTGTACAACCCATTCAAGCCTTCCTGGGGCGAGCCATATGACGAAGTTGCCGCGCGCATGACGCAGGCAGTACATGCCGCTCGTGATCAATTCCGCGGCGGCGAGGTAGTGCTGGTGAGTCATCAGTTGCCAATTTGGATTGCACGTCTTGCGGCCGAATCTCGGCGGTTGTGGCATGACCCACGTAGCCGCCAGTGTTCGCTGGCTTCGATTACCTCGTTGACCTACCGCGACGATGAACTCGCTGCGATTACCTACACTGAACCATCACGTGATTTGTTGGATAAGGCGAGCAAGGTGGCTGGCGCCTGACCATTGGTCACGCGTCCAAATGCTTATGCGCAACGCAAGCGTCCGATCAAGAGTAAGTATCGGACTTCTGGCATTGCTTATAGTTCCAATAGCAGGTTGCAGCGATTCGCAACCAGAAACTTCATCAGGCAGTGAAACGAACTTCGTCGTGGGTGATGGATCAATAGAAGTTGTTCCTGCGGCACAGCGTGTTGCGGCTCCGGATTTCTCCTTGCCAACGCTGGAGGGTGGAACCTTCGCGTTAGGAAAGCAACGAGGCAAAATTGTTGTTATGAATGTGTGGGCGTCCTGGTGCGCACCGTGTCGCAAGGAAGCGCCCGATCTTCAAGCAGTATGGAAACAAGCGGATAAAAAATCCGTTCAATTCGTTGGGCTAGACACCAGAGATTCAAAAACGTCGGCCCAAGGCTTCATTAAGAACTACGGGATTACGTATCCGCAAGCAATTGATACTGATGGACAAGTGCAGTTGCTCTTCCGAAGCACATTGCCTGCGCAAGCAATTCCATCGACATTGATTGTCGATGCGCAAGGACGTGTTGCAGCGCGGATTCTTGGCACGGCAAGCCAAGCTACTCTCCGAAATGTGATCGATGCTGTTCAGTCGAGCACAACATGATTAGCGAAGTCATTTCACAAGGCACCTTGTTGTTCGCTCTTCCGCTAGCTTTTGCCGCCGGAGTTCTAGCCTTCCTTTCGCCTTGTGTATTGCCGCTGGCTCCTGGTTATTTGTCGTATATCACTGGTCTCACTGGTGCAGAACTTGCTGACGTCAAAGGTAACCGTGGTCGGGTACTCCTTGGCAGTTTGTTGTTTGTCACAGGCTTCAGTGTGGTGTTTGTTTCCTACGGTGTGCTCTTCGGCTCGGTGGGTGCAACGCTTTTGGAATATCAGGTAACGATTGATCGAGTTCTCGGTGTTGTTGTCATTGTGATGGGATTGGCATTCATGGGTGCGATCCCCGGCTTGCAACGGGAATGGCGATTGCATCGGTTACCAACGTGGGGTGTCGCAGGAGCGCCGCTTCTTGGTGTGCTGTTTGGTCTTGGCTGGTCTCCATGTATCGGCCCAACACTTGCAGCGGTACAGAGCCTTGCATTTACTGAAGCCAGCGCTTTGCGTGGCGCGGTCCTGTCATTTGTTTACTGCTTGGGTCTTGGATTGCCCTTTGTACTTCTTGGATTGCTTTTCACTCGTATGGGTCGCGCATTGAGCTGGGTTCGCAACCACAATGAGTTCGTCATGCGTTTAGGCGGAGCGATGTTGGTCATCGTGGGAGTTCTGTTAGTCACTGGTTGGTGGGCAGACTTCACTATTTGGTTACGAGTCACTCTCCCAGGATTTGAGACTGCGCTATGAGCCAATTGCCGCCGCTGAGTAACACTGGTTTCCTTCGCTGGATTTGGCGTCAACTCACAAGTATGAAAACTGCGTTAGTGCTGCTGTTCCTCTTGGCGTTGGCAAGCGTTCCCGGTTCGATCTACCCACAGCGCGGAGTTGATCCCATCAAGGTGCGCGATTACATCGCAAATAATCCAAGTTGGGGACCAACTCTGGATCGATTTGGTTTCTTTGAGGTGTATTCGTCACCCTGGTTTTCAGCAATCTATCTACTGCTCTTCATATCGCTCATCGGTTGCGTTGTTCCACGGGTTGGCGTGCACTTCCGGGCTATGCGTAGCGCGCCACCTGCAGCACCGAAGTTGCTTGATCGACTTGCGGGCACTCGCACATTCACTACAGACAAGGATCCAGCTGAAGTTCTGAACGTGGCGGCTAATGCGCTGCGTCAGCGTAAATGGCGGGTAGTTATGGGGCCGCAAGGAGCGGCTTCCTGGGTCGCTGCAGAAAAGGGTTACTTGAGGGAAACCGGAAATCTCGTGTTTCACCTTGCGCTGCTGTTTGTGCTCGTCGCTATCGCGATCGGGGGCCTGTTTGGCTGGAAGGGCAACGTAATAGTTCGCGAGGGCTCCAGTTTTTCTGACACATTGACGCAATATGACGCGTGGGGTGGCGGGCGTTATACCGATGCTCAAGACCTCCCGCCGTTTTCCTTCACTTTGGACAAATTTACGGTCGATTTTGAGCGAGGAGTTGCTCAACGTGGTGCTCCACGCGCTTTTGAAGCCGAGATGTCGTATAAAACCGATCCATCTGCTCCGAGTCAACGTGCGTTAGTTGAGGTGAACGAGCCACTTGTTATCGGTGGAGCCAAAGTCTTCTTAGTCGGGCACGGTTATGCGCCAATCGTGACAGTTACTGACAAGTTCGGTGTGCAGATATTTAATGACGCAGTTCCATTTCTCCCCCAAGATGGCATGTTTACTTCGACAGGCGTGGTGAAAATCCCTGATTCAACCCCGCAATTGGGATTGCAGGCGCTGTTCTTGCCAACCGCCGCCCTGGATGAGATCCGCGGACCACATTCCACTTTCCCTGGTCCAGATGATCCAGCCCTATTTATGTCAGCCTGGAAGGGCGACCTCGGGTTGGACTCGGGTACGCCTCAAAGCGTGTATCGCATCGTGACCGACAAGATGTCCAAAATTGGGCTCGGGCAGCTCAAAATCGGTGAAAGCTGGAAACTTCCCGATGGCTCAGGAACGGTCACATTTGTTGGTTTCAAGCGCTGGGCTTCATTCCAGATTGCATCTGATCCAGGTAAAGAGTTAGCGCTTGTCTTCGTCACACTCTCCATTCTTGGGTTATCTCTGTCACTTTTCATTCGTAGGCGTCGGGTCTGGGTGAAGGTGGCGACCCTTGATGGGGTTACCGTTATCCAACTAGCGGGAATCATGCGGACGTCAACCTTTGACGATGAAGATATTGGCGCACTCTCCGAAGATCTCGATGGTGTTGAACAGGCATTGATGGCTGCTGAAGTTATCCGGGGAAACCTAGAGGAGGAACGATGAGTCCTGAGTCGCTCGCACGCATGAGCAACATGGCGATTTATTCATCAATGCTCGTTCTCGTAGGTGCAATGTTTGCATTTGCCGCATCCTTCGCCGGTGGTCGTCGTAAGCCGGCTGATGTTGTCGTGACCACAGAAGTGGGCGCAGGTGGCACAGCTGTGATCACTCGAACCGAGTTATCAGTTGTAGAGCCTGGGCGTCGGGCAGCGAATATCGGAATATCGCTGAGCTGGCTTGCATTTGCGTTACTGCTCGCTGGCGTAGTTCTCCGTGGAATATGGGCTGAACGTGCGCCATGGGGCAACATGTATGAGTTCTCAATTACCGCCGCTCTGAGCGTTCTGGGCGTGTACTTACTTGCCAATACTCGCGTCGATCTGCGTTGGCTTGGGCTATTCGTCGTGATTCCAGTGTTGTTGACTTTGGGTGTCGCGGTCACGGTGTTGTATACAGAAGCGGCTCAATTAGTTCCGGCTTTAAAGTCATATTGGCTAGTTATTCATGTATTTGCAGCGATTGTTTGTGCAGGTGCATTTACTCTTGCGGCAGCAACGGCCGGTCTGTCGCTGGTGCGCGATCGCGCTGAAAAGCGTGGCAATGTTGAAGGTTTTCTCTCAGCCCGTATCCCTGATGCTGAGCGACTGCGTGCACTCACGAACAAAACTTTGGCTTTTGCCTTCCCGCTTTGGACATTCGCTGTAGTTGCTGGAGCAATCTGGGCGGAAAATGCTTGGGGACGTTACTGGGGCTGGGATCCCAAGGAAACGTGGGCATTCATTACCTGGGTTGTTTACGCGGCTTACCTCCACGCTCGATCAACTGCTGGCTGGCGTGGAAATAAGGCTTCAATTATTGCCATTGCGGGTTGGGCTGCATTTCTGATGAACTACTTCGGCGTGAACTTTCTAGCAAGCAGCCTGCACTCGTATGCAGGTGTAGGAAGCTAACTCACTCGTTTGCTATTCGGTTTCCCCGCGTCGTTCACGCATTTTTCGCCGCCACTCGTCTTCGGCAAGTTTTGCCAAGAACTTTGGGTCATCATCAGGAGCATTTGACTTCTTGCGCTTGCGTGGATTTTTTGGTCGGCCAGTAAGCATCCAGATCAGCCCACCAAGAATTGGCAGCACCACAACGACGAGCAGCCACACACCCTTGGGCAGATTTCGAACACCTGATTTCTGGGTTTGACTGACGTCAATGACGAACCAGATGTACACCGCAACCGCCACAATGATGGCAAAAACTCTGATCACTTTGGCCTCCAGCGAATATTCTAACTCCCCGTTGGATGGAGTAGTTCGCAGTCGCATACGGTGGTGGCATGGCTCAGTCACCCAGTCGATGGCTTACGACCGTGCGGTACACCGCCGCACGATTGCTCTTGTGGCTGGCAGTCTGGGCGTTGCTGCAGTTCCTGACACCTGTTAAGGGTTTACTGGCAGTGATCATTGGATTATTGATCTCCAGTGCCATCAGCATCATTGTGCTTGATCGTCAACGTGACGTCATGAGTGAAGGAATTGGCTCCTTCTTTGGGAATATCAACCAGAAGATCGCAAATTCAGCGGCCGCGGAGGATGCCTGGCAAGAGCAAATTCGCGAGAGTAGATCAGCCCCAAGCCAAGATGGCTCCGCAAGCCAGGCCGTAAATCAAGATGAGAATGCCGCTTTGCTTGAGTGGAATGATCAGCATGGGGCCGGTAGCGCCGCTGATGACAACCCGCACGGGCTGGATAGCGAAAACAAAGCTGAGTAGGCCTAATAAGAGCCACCACGTTGTGAGGGCTGCGAGAAGCGCAGTGAGTGCAAATGCAAGGACAACAAAAATCACATACAAGATTCGGGTGGCGCGGTCACCAAGCTTCACAGCAAGAGTGTGTTTACCCGCGCGTGTATCTGTAGGAATATCTCTCAAGTTATTGACGACTAACAATGTGCAAATCAGGAAACCAACCGCGCAGGCGGCTACCAGATCTGCCGCGCTCACGTTCAGTGTCTGCACGTAGACCGTCCCGGTAACGGGCACAAGGCCAAAGAAAATAAAGACGAATACTTCGCCGAGTCCTAGATATCCGTATGGGCGCTGGCCACCGGTGTAGAACCAAGCAGCTGCAACACAGGCGATACCTACGAGAATCAGCCACCATTGTGATGTCATGAGGACAAGGCCGAGTCCAGCGATCATCGCAACGAGATAGCAAAGGAAGGCCGCATATTTCACCTGCTGTGGTTCTGCCAGTTTTTGGCCAACAAGGCGAATCGGGCCAACGCGAACTTCATCGGTTCCTTTAATGCCGTCGCTATAGTCATTTGAAAAATTCACGCCAATTTGCAAGGCCAACGCAACAACAAGTGCGAGCAATACGCGAACGAGAATAAAACTCTCGAGTCGGGCAGCTAGTCCAGCACCGATGGCTACTGGAGCGACAGCGGAAGGCAGTGTTCGTGGGCGTGACCCACCTATCCATTGGCTTACCGTTGCCATAGTGCTCCATCGTGAGTGAGTTGTGTAATTGCTCGGCGATCAAGCTTGTCATTAGGAAGTGTGGGAAGTTCAGCAAAGAAAGCAAACTTCCGAGGGACGGCTGCTTTACCCAATTCCTTTTGTACAGCCGACCTCAGCATGGAAACTACTTCACTTTCATCGAGTGAACCTGCTACTAATGTGACCGCTGCGTACAGCTCCAATTCCTTATTCACATCAGGTTGAGCTACGACGGCAGCAAGCTGAACAATGGCAACGTTGTTCAGAGTTTCTTCAATCGCGTTGAGTGAGACATTCACGCCATTAATAGTGATGACATCATCGCTACGGCCTTCGATGACCAAAAGTTCTGAGTAAGTGCCAAGGTCGCCCGTGCGGTAACTACGCCCAAAGAAGCGTGCGGCTGTCTGGGTGCGTTCGTCGCGGTAACCCAGTGCCACCATTTGGCCGGAGAGCACAATTTCACTGGTATCGGGATCGATTGTGATGTCAACACCAGGCAGTGGTTGTGCGTTGTAGACACAGCCGCCAGCTGTTTCTGTAGCTCCATACGTGGTTGTCAAAGTGATTTCTGCGGTTCGGGCAACGTCTGCTGTTGATGCTGGCAGAGGACCACCACCTACCAGAATTTGACTACAGGCACGAAGTGCATCTGTGCCTGCCGCATCAGCAAGCAAACGTCGGACTTGAGCTGCGACCAAGGAGACGCGCACATCTGATGAGCGGTGTAACGCCAGTCGCACTGCGGCGACGAAATCCTCAGAAGTAAATGGTTGTAGACCACCAAGGCTATTAAGACCAATTGCTGGCAGTTCTGTTTCAGAAGCGCGGAGCACAACATTAAAGCCACCCATAGAGGTCAGTGGGAGGGCGGCAATCCATTGCGGGTGAGCTCCGCCTTGAACGGCATTCGAAAGTGCATGCAAGGTCGAGGCACTGTGCAGCACGCCCTTAGGTCGTTGAGTCGATCCCGAAGTTGCCATAACCACAGCGACTTCGTCGAATTCAAGGGGGATTGACGGATCATCGGGCTTGGTTGCGTCCAGCAGATGTCTGACGTATTCGGCCGATGTCGCATCCGTCACAAGGGGAATAGGGGCGATCGCTGGCCCGGTGCCGTCTAAGGCCGCCCGAAGAGGACTCGTGAGCGCGCTCACACCATCAGGGCCCGGTGGCACCGAGATGTGGATGAGGGGTCGGGCAGGCATCGCATCAAGCGTAGTCGCGATAACGTTTCGGTCATGGACACCCGTACGCGATACACCTTGCCCCCCGTTGTTGCTGCAGATTCACCGGCAAAAATGGATCCGGCTTATTCGTCAGCTCTGCCAGCCTGTGTGTGGGAATCGCAAGGCGATTTCGGGGATATTCGGTATGAGATATCAACAGGTGATGCTGCAGGTATTGCCAAGATCACGATCAATCGTCCGGAAAAACGCAATGCGTTTCGTCCACAAACCATCATCGAACTCATCGATGCGTTTTCGCGTGCACGTGATGACGGCCGAGTAGGCGTCATCATCCTGTGCGGACAGGGTGACCTTGCTTTTTGTTCAGGCGGCGATCAGATTATCCGCGGCGATGATGGCTACATTGGTGACGACGCTGTGGCTCAAGCTGGCGTTGGTCGTTTGAACGTCCTTGATCTTCAAATCTTGATTCGTCGAGTTCCTAAGCCAGTTATTGCCATGGTCGCTGGTTACTCAATGGGTGGCGGACACGTGCTGCACGTCGTGTGCGACATGACCGTTGCCGCGGATAACGCACGCTTTGGCCAAACTGGCCCACGCGTAGGTTCTTTCGACGGTGGCTACGGTTCAGGGTTACTGGCCCGTGTCATTGGTCAAAAGCGCGCGCGAGAAATTTGGTATCTATGCCGGCAATATGGTGCTGAACAGGCGTATGACTGGGGCTTGGTGAACGAAGTTGTGCCATTGCAAGATCTCGAAATTGCAACAGTAGAAATCGCCAAAGAGATGTTGCTGTTGTCACCACTCGCCCTTCGCATGTTAAAGGCTTCACACAATGCAGCGGACGACGGTCTTGCGGGAATTCAGCAGCTCGCAGGCGATGCCACCTTGTTGTTCTACATGAGTGAAGAGGCCCAAGAAGGTCGCGATGCTTATAAGGAAAAGCGCACGCCAGACTTTTCAAAGTTTCCCAAGCGTCCGTGACACTGCCAGACGCCCTTCTTCAAGGGGTCACACCGTTCGCGATCACGTTGCATCGCGAATTCCGTGGTGTGACTTCACGCGAAGGCGTCGTTATTCACGGTCCTTCTGGCTGGGGTGAATTCGCTCCGTTTGAAGATTACGGAAATGAATATGCGGGGCGTTGGCTCGCAACTGCACTCGAAGCGGCATACGGAACATGGCCAGTCTCGAAAAGGCAATTCATCCAGGTGAATGCGATTATTCCTGGAGTTTCAGGAGACATCGCAGCGGACCTTGTGCGCAATGTCGTGCACACCGATGGATGTTCGACTGTCAAGGTGAAGGTCACAGGAGATTTAGCGGGAGATGAAGCCCGCGTCGCTGCGGTGCGCGCTGAATTAGATCGAGCCCTGGGAATTGGCATTGGAAAGATTCGAATTGATGCAAATGCCTGTTGGTCGGTGGCACAGGCAATCGAAGCGATCCAGTGCTTGTCTGCTTACTCTTTGGAATACGTTGAACAGCCTGTTGAACACAATGAAGAGCTACGTGAAGTGCGCAAGGCCGTTGATATACCAATCGCAGTTGATGAATCCATTCGCAAAGACAAAAATCTTGACGCGCAGGCTTTGGGTGAATTACGCGAGCTCGCCGATGTTGCAATCATTAAGCCGGCGCCCGTTGGTGGAGTGCAACGGGGGATTGAAGTTGCCGAGCTCCTCAGAATGCCAATCGTGGTGAGTAATGGCATGGAATCTTCAATTGGGTTGTGTACGTCTTTGGCACTAGCGGGCGCACTAGATATCGACCTAGCTTGCGGATTAGGCACTGGAAAGCTCATCGCTCAGGATCTTGTTCTATCACCGTTAGTGGCGACCAATGGCCAGATGAAAGTGCAGCGGCTCAATCCTGATCCGGATTCCTTAGCGGCAGCCCGCGCACGAGTAAGTGGTGATCAGGCCCAATTTTGGTTGTCGCGGCTGGAGCAGGCATGGCAGTCGGACGCTGTTGCCCCTTGGCATGAAAAGGTGGGGAGGTGAACCCCAGTACTGCGCTTTCGCGTGTGATCGTCGATGAGTTGCTTCGATGTGGCATTACGGATGTAGTACTGGCGCCAGGTTCTCGCTCGGCAGGGCTGGCAATCGCGCTTGCCGCGGCGGAAAGTCGGGGCGAGTTGACTCTCCATGTTCGCGTAGATGAGCGCTCAGCTGGATTTTTGGCATTGGGTCTTGGAAAGTTAAGTGGGGTACCAGCCGTTGTTGTCACAACGTCGGGAACCTCTGTTGCCAATCTCCTGCCAGCAATCATCGAAGCGGATTACTCGAATGTTCCATTGCTCGCGCTCACTGCTGATCGCCCAGCAGCTTTGCGCGGGATTGGCGCTAATCAAACGATCAATCAAGTTGGCATTTTTGGCGCAAGCGTGCGGGTTGCCATCGACATGACTGCTCCAGAAGTCTCGGTGTCCGACGATGAATGGACAACGCAAAACCGTGTTTGGCGTTCAACTGTTGCTCGCGCAATCGCTGCGACGACGGATGTCATGCGGGCAGGTCCTGTGCATCTCAACGTCCAGTTTGCCGAGCCTTTGGTGCCGACCGATAACCACACACCAGAAGAACAGCTTGTGGCAATGCAACAAGGCCCACTTGCCGGTCGATCTGACGGGCGTCCGTGGGTTGCGGATGCGCGGCTTCTCGGTGGGATGAGTCTGCCAATTGATGAAGTTTTCGAAATGTTGTTCGACGACTCGACGATTCCTGAACGAGGACTCATCATTGTTGGCGATCAGGCTGACGGTGAAGTCACGGATCTGGTTGATGAGCTAGGAGATGCGCTCGGCTGGCCAATCATCGGTGAGCCAAGTGGCAATGTTGCCGCATGCGACACGTCTTTAGCCCATGGTGCGCTATTGCTAGCCAATGATGAATTTGCTGATGCACATGTGCCAGATGTTGTCGTCACTCTGGGTCGTATTGGATTAAGTCGTGCAGTGCAACGCCACATCGCACGCGCGAAATTCCATATCGCAGTCGATTCGCAGCCACAGTGGAGTGACCCAACAAGAACTGCGGATGTAGTTGTTGCATCCTGTCCATTACCGCCGAGTGAAGGCGAAATCGGCAGTGATTGGCTGGAATCCTGGCAGCGCGCGGATCTATTGGCCGCAGCTGCGATTGAAACCGTGCTTGCAGGAGAAATTGCAAGCTTTACCGGTATGCATGTAGCACGGGCATGCGGGCAGGCTGTTCCTGAAGACGGTGTGTTCTTCGTAGGGCCGTCTTGGCCGGTTCGTCATGTGTATAACTTTGCAGCGAATGCATCCGGGAGTGCCGTGACGTTAGGCAATCGAGGCACTTCGGGGATTGATGGATGTGTTTCAACAGCATGGGGTGCAACCGTCGCCGCACAACGCGATAGCGAAGCGGCATGTGTTGCACTGCTCGGTGATCTCACCTTCTTGTATGACATCAATGGCTTGCGAGTTCCGGCTTCTGAAGCTCGACCAAATCTCGTGTACGTGGTGAGCGACAATAACGGCGGCGGAATTTTCTCTCAGCTAGAACAAGGCGCTCCAAAGTTTGCCGATTCATTTGATCGCGTCTTTGGTACGCCATTAGATGCTGATATTCCTGCAACGGTTGCGGCTCTTGGTATTGCATGTGCAGTGGTCAATAGTCTCGACGAACTCAATGCCGCGTTAAAGAATTCGCTTGCATCTGGCGGCGTACACGTCATTGTTGCTCGAACATGTTTGCGAGCAGACGAAGCGCAAGCGTTGAATACCGTGAATAGTGCCATTGAGGAAGCGCTCGCGACTGCTTAATTTTTGTTCAGTGCGTCTCGAATTGGAACGAGCTTCGCATTTGATTCTGCGAGTTCCTGAGTTGCATCAGATCCCGCAACAATGCCGCATCCAGCAAAGGCGCGAATAGTTCCGGCTTGCTGATTAACTTCCGCGCAGCGTAAGGCGATGCCAAATTCACCATCACCATGTGCATCGATCCAGCCAACAGGGCCTGCATATCGGGCACGATCCATGCCTTCGAGTTCTCGGATAGTTGCGAGTGCGCGTTCAGTTGGGGTGCCGCACACGGCAGCTGTTGGATGAAGCAACGCAGCCAGTGCAAGCACGGGTACGTCGTCAGCTAAACGCCCAGTGACATCTGTTGCAAGGTGTTGAACATTTGCAAGCTGCAGCACATGCGGATGGTCGGGAACCTCGAGGTCTGTGCAGTGTGCAGCGAGCGAACGTGCAACGGAGCGCACGGCATATTCGTGTTCTGCCAGATCTTTGCCCGATGCAAGAAGAGCTTGAGCCATGTTGGCATCTGCTGCCACATCTCCTTGTCGACGTACCGTTCCAGCAAGTACTCGACTAGTAACCAGATCTCCTGTGCGTCGGACAAGGAGTTCGGGTGTAGCGCCAATGAGGCCAGAAACATTGAAGGTCCAGCACGATGGATAGGCCATCGCTAGAGCGCTCAGTACGCTGCGCGCATCAATACTTCCTTCAACTTGGCCGAAAATATCGCGAGCAAGCACAACTTTGTCGAGTTCGTTGTGATTAATACGCGTAATTGCTTCTTCGACTGCGAGCTTCCAATCTTCTGAAGACAGACTGCCATCGGTCCACTGCACATTGATGGGTGCTTCTGGCACGCTTACCGCGCGAAGCTCATGTCGTGGATCGCCATCAGACCCAATCGTGGTGATCCACGATTGGCCATTTTTACGCCCGATCAATACACGCGGAACGATGATGACGGATCGGCCTGGCTCTGGGTCGAATGCAAAAGAAGCAAAGGCAACTGGACCAGTGCCAGGCATCGAGACTGTGTCATCGATTGCTGCCTGCGAACAGAACTTTGACCACCACCGTTGTGCGCGGCTAAAGCGTTCGGTTCCGCTGACTTCCAAACTTGCAGCTACACCCCAGCCGACCATGCCTTCGCCGTTGCGCACCCAGGTGACGCAATCTCCGGTGGGGAGTAGGGAGAGCAAGTTGCCGGGATCATCGAGGTGGCGGGTGCGCACCTGAATTGGTGCACCCACGCGATCAATGGGCCGCCCAGCACGCTTGGCGAGTTCAATACTTGGATCAGGCACAGCCCCCAGCCTAGATGTGCGCTCGTGAGGCGTCGGTGCAAGGATGCAGATGTGACTCGAGCCGATCTGTCCAAGGATCCATCTGCCGTAGCGGCCATGTTTGACGGGGTCGCTGAGCGCTATGACCTCGCAAATGACGTTCTGGCTCTGGGTCAAACCCGGATTTGGCGTCGAGCAGTTCTCCAAGCGGTGAAGCCGATGGCTGGCGAAATGATTTTGGATCTCGCTGCTGGCACCGGCACCTCAAGCGTGCCCTTTGCCAAGGCCGGAGCTCTTGTCTTTCCAACTGATTTCTCCCTGGGGATGTTGCGGGTGGGTCATGAGCGACAGCCAGATCTCCCATTTGTTGCTGGAGACGGACTAAACCTCCCATACCGGGACAATTCATTCGATGCGGCAACGATTTCCTTTGGTTTGCGCAATCTGGCTGACCGGGCTCGGGGATTAGCTGAATTTCGGCGGGTGCTCAAGCCAGGTGGACGCTTGGTGATCTGTGAGTTCTCCAGCCCAACCTTCAAGCCATTGCGCACGGTCTACACCGAATACTTAATGAAGGCCCTGCCAGCAGTGGCCACCAAGGTCGCCACAAATCCAGATGCCTACGTCTATTTGGCGGAATCAATTCGGGCGTGGCCAGATCAGGCAGCCCTAGGTCTTGAGCTCACCGATGCAGGCTTTGGACAGGTCCAATGGCGCAACCTTTCCGGGGGCATTGTTGCTGTCCATCGAGCAGTGAACCCGTAGCGCGTGGCCCTCATAGCCGCCACTATGCTTACGCCGGTCGTGAAGCCGTTCACAAACGCGCAATCTGGCCACAAGTTTGCGAACCTCAGGAGCGTTGAGTGAACGTATATACGCCGATCCTCGTATTGGGTCTGCTGGCATTTGGCTTTGCTGTGTTCTCTGCAGTGATTGCGCCACTTACCGGTCCAAAGCGTTACAACCGCGCCAAGGTCGATGCATACGAATGTGGCATCGAACCGACACCGCAGCCAATCGGTGGTGGACGTTTTCCGGTGAAGTACTACCTGACCGCAATGCTCTTCATTGTTTTTGACATTGAAATCGTGTTTTTGTATCCGTGGGCAGTTGCCTTTGATCGCTTGGCCGTCTTTGGCCTGATTGAAATGGTGTTGTTCATCGTCACCGTCCTCGTCGTCTACGCATACGTGTGGCGTCGTCGTGGACTCGAGTGGGATTAACCGGGAGTTCGCATGGGTCTTGAAGAGAACCTGCCATCTGGCGTCCTTTTGACGTCAGTAGAAAAGCTGGCGGGATACGCACGTAAAGGGTCATTGTGGCCCGCAACCTTCGGTCTTGCCTGCTGCGCAATTGAAATGATGGCCGTTGGTGGTCCACGCTTCGACATCGCCCGCTTTGGCATGGAAGTGTTCCGCGCTTCACCACGACAGGCTGATCTCATGATCGTCGCGGGTCGCGTAAGCCAGAAGATGGCACCAGTGCTTCGTCAGATTTACGACCAAATGCCAAACCCGAAGTGGGTACTCGCCATGGGCGTGTGCTCCTCAAGTGGTGGCATGTTCAACAACTACGCAGTTGTTCAAGGCGTGGATCACGTTGTTCCTGTTGATATCTACCTGCCAGGCTGCCCACCACGCCCTGAAATGTTGATCGATGCAATCTTGAAATTGCACGATGAGATTCAAGATATGAAGCTGGGTTCAAATCGCCGTGCACAAATGCGTGAATTGGAAGCCGAAGCGCTCGTCGCCCAGTCAACTTCAGACATGAAGGGGCTACTTCGATGAGTGACACCCCTGTTGTGCCGGTTGTCCCTGCTGGGGTAAGCCAATTCGAAGTTTTCCACGTGCGTGAAGGTGCATTTGGTGGGTCGGGTTCTGGAGATACAAGCGGCTTCGGTGGACTCGTTGAACTGATGCACATGCCTGAAGCGTCGATTCGCCCATTTGGTGGTTGGTTTGACGAAATTGCCGATGAGCTTGAGCTCTCACTCAAGGCTCGCAATATCAGCTCCGGTGATGCAATTGAAAAAGCCGTGATCGCATTTAATGAGATCACCTTCTTCATTCGTCGCGAACACCTTGTTTCAGTGCTTTCAACTCTTCGCGATGAGCCAGGTTTGCGTTTTGAGTTTTGCACTGGTGTGAGTGGTGTGCATTACCCAGGCGACACCGGTCGTGAATTACATGCGGTGTATCACTTGATGTCGATGACCCACAACCACCGCATTCGAGTTGAAGTAGTAACTCCGGACTCCGATCGTCATATTCCCTCATCCGTTGGTGTGTACCCAACGAATGACTGGCATGAGCGTGAAACCTTTGACTTCTTCGGCATTATTTTTGATGGCCACCCTGCCCTTACGCGCATTGAGATGCCTGACGATTGGCCGGGACACCCACAGCGCAAGGACTACCCATTAGGTGGCATTCCAGTTGAATACAAGGGCGCAACTATTCCGCCACCAGATCAGCGGAGGTCGTACAACTCATGACCACAGACAACGTCACATACACCAGCGCACCTGCGCAGGCGAATGATCCATACGCAACTCTTGGCGATCCTGAAGATGGTCGTATTTTCAACGTAGGCGGCGGCGACTGGGATTCGATCACTGTTGATCCTGATAGCGATTCGGAGCGCATCGTCGTCAACATGGGTCCTCAGCACCCATCAACCCATGGTGTGCTGCGACTCATTCTTGAAATTGAAGGCGAGTATGTAACCGAGGCTCGTTGCGGTATTGGATATCTACACACTGGCATTGAAAAGAACATGGAGTTCCGTTCATTCACTCAAGGTGTTACGTACGCAACCCGCATGGACTACCTCGCTCCGTTCTTTAATGAAGCGGTGTACTGCCTTGCGATTGAGAAGCTGCTCGGCATCACTGATCAGATCCCTGAACGTGCGAATGTCATTCGCGTGATGATGATGGAACTCAATCGCGTTTCTTCACACCTAGTGGCGCTTGCAACTGGCGGCATGGAACTTGGTGCGCTCACCGCTATGGAATTCGGTTTCCGCGAGCGCGAACTCATTCTCGATATTTTCGAAATGATCACCGGGCTACGTATGAACAACGCGTACATCCGTCCGGGCGGAGTAGCGCAGGATCTTCCTGAAGGTGCGGTAGCAAAGATCCGCGAAACGATCCCTCTGCTTCGTAAGCGCATGAAAGACACGGCTGACCTTTTGGTTGATAACAACATCTGGATGGGTCGCACGGTCGGCATTGGTTACCTCGACCTCACAGGTTGTATGGCACTTGGTGTTACCGGTCCTGTGCTGCGCGCGACTGGTTTCCCTCAGGACCTTCGTAAGTCACAGCCTTACTGCGGCTATGAAAACTACGAGTTTGAAGTTGTTACCGAAACCACCAATGATGCTTATGGCCGTTTCCTTATTCGTATCCGCGAGATGGAACAGTCACTACGCATTGTTGAGCAGGCACTTGATCGTCTGCAGCCAGGTCCAGTGATGGTGGAAGACAAGAAGATTGCATGGCCAGCTCAGTTGTCAGTTGGCAGCGATGGTCAAGGCAACTCACTTGAGCACATCCGCGAAATCATGTCGGAGTCAATGGAAGCGTTGATTCATCACTTCAAGTTGGTGACTGAAGGTTTCCGTGTTCCTGTTGGACAGGTGTACACGGCAATTGAGGCGCCGCGCGGGGAACTTGGATGTCACTTGGTGAGCGCGGGTGGCACTCGTCCATTCCGTGTGCACTTCCGTGATCCGTCGTTCACGAATCTTCAGTCAGTTGCGGCGATGTGCGAAGGCGGTCAAATTGCTGACGTCATCGCAGCTGTTGCAAGCATCGATCCAGTTATGGGCGGAGTCGATCGCTAACGCGATCGAGAGGTGAGAGAACATGGCCATTAACGAGCAGACACTTGCGAGCATGCGCGAAATCGTCGCACGCTATCCACAGCCGCGCTCTGCGCTGCTTCCAATGTTGCACCTTGTGCAAAGTGCTGAGGGTGAAGTCACTACAGATGGCATCGCAGCATGCGCTGAAGTGCTTGGTATTTCACCAGCAGAGGTCACCGGTGTTTCAACCTTCTACACGATGTACAAGCGCAAGCCAGTTGGCGAACACCACATCGGTGTGTGCGTGAACACCCTGTGTGGCCTTCTTGGTGGCGATGCAGTGTACGAAGCACTTTCAGAGCGCCTCGGTGTTGGACACAATGAACCAACCGCTGATGGCAAATTCTCACTTGAGCGAATTGAATGTCAGGCAGCCTGTACGCATGCACCAGTGATGACTGTTGACTGGGAATTCATGGACGATGTCACACCAACCTCCGCCCTTGATGTTGTTGATCGGTTGTCTCGGGGTGAGCGCGTTGAATCAACCCGCGGTCCAGTAATCCGTAACTTCCAGGCTTCCGAGCACACCATGGCGTTCCCAGACGATGGTCTTGCCGGCGAAGGAATTTCCGTTGACGCCAAAATGCTGGCTGGTTTGCGTTATGCGAAGGAACACAACATGGCTGCCCCTCGTTCCGGACAGGAGGGCTAGGAGATGACGCTTACCCCAGTTATTACCGAGCATTGGGATCAACCAGATCTTTACACGATTGATGGTTACCGTCGTGTTGGTGGTTACCGCGCCCTTGAAAAGGCGTTGAAGCAAGATCCTGACGCGATCATCAACAGCGTTAAAGATTCAGGACTTCGCGGTCGTGGTGGCGCAGGCTTCCCAACAGGGTTGAAGTGGAGCTTCGTTCCTCAAAATGATGGCAAGCCGCACTATCTCGTTGTGAACGCTGATGAATCCGAACCTGGTGCCTGCAAAGACATTCCAATCATGATGGCTAACCCACATTCACTGATTGAAGGCGTCATCATCACTTCGTTTGCGATTCGTGCAAACCATGCCTTCATCTACATTCGCGGCGAAGTGCCTAATGCGCTGCGCAAGGTGGCAAATGCTGTCGCCGAGGCTCGTCGCGCAGGCCTTATTGGTAAGAACATTTTGGGTTCTGGTTTCGACCTAGAGATCGTGGTGCACTCTGGAGCAGGCGCGTATATCTGTGGTGAAGAAACAGCCCTTCTCGATTCACTCGAAGGATTCCGTGGTCAACCGCGATTGAAGCCGCCGTTTCCGGCTGTCGCAGGTTTGTATGCATCACCAACAGTGATCAACAACGTTGAAACTATTTGCAACATTCCGTACATCATTGATCGCGGTGTTGATTGGTTCCGTTCATTTGGAACGGAGAAGTCACCTGGCTTCAAGGTGTGGGCAGTTTCCGGCCACGTGAATAACCCAGGCATCTTCGAAGCACCACTGGGCATCACCATGCGCCAGCTTCTGGAATATGCAGGCGGCGTTCGCGGCGGTGGCAAGGTGAAGTTCTGGCTTCCAGGCGGCTCCTCGGTTCCGTTGCTGACTGAAGAACACCTCGATCTTCCTATGACGTATGAAGAGATGGCAGCCGCCGGAACAATGCTTGGTACTGGTACCCCAATGATCTTCGACGAAACCGTCAGTGTCGTGAAGGCTGTTACTCGCTGGCTTGAGTTTTATAAGCATGAGTCATGCGGGAAGTGCACACCATGTCGCGAAGGTACGTACTGGATCACTGGCATGCTTGAGAACTTCGAGCATGGTCACGCAAAGGAATCTGATCTCGAACTTCTTGCCAGCGCTTGCAACCAGATTGCTGGCCGTTCGTTCTGCGCATTGGGAGACGCGGCTGCAACGCCGTTTCCAGCCGCACTGAAGTACTTCCGCGATGAATTTATCGCGGCAACCAATTCACCGGTTGATGATGAATTTGATCCGGTGGCTTCCTACATCTACGCGGGAGCGGCAACCCGATGAGCGAAAACTTTTCCACCGACGTCGTGCCAATGGTCAATGTGAATATTGATGGCGTTGACATTGTGGTTCCCAAGGGCACGTTGGCTATTCGCGCTGCTGAAATGATCGGCGTCGAAATTCCTCGTTTCTGTGATCACCCTTTACTCGAACCAGTTGCGGCCTGCCGTGCCTGTTTGATCGAAGTGGAAGGCATGCCAAAGCCACAGCCCGCATGTGCGCAAGTTGTGAACGATGGCATGACGATTCGCACGCAGCAGTCTTCTGAAGTTGCCAAGGATGCTCAAGAAGGAGTGATGGAGTTCTTGCTCATCAATCACCCACTTGATTGTCCTGTGTGTGACAAGGGTGGCGAATGCCCATTGCAGAACCAAGCAATGTCAGTTGGGCGCCCAGAGTCACGGTTTGAAGGCGAAAAGCGTACGTTCGAAAAGCCAATCAATGTCAGCGCGCAGATTCTTCTCGATCGTGAGCGTTGTGTTTCATGTGCTCGTTGTACCCGCTTCGCAGATCAGATCGCTGGCGATCCGATGATCGAACTACTTGAGCGTGGCGCGAACCAGCAAGTTGGTGTTGCTGATGATCAACCGTTTGATTCGTACTTCTCAGGTAACACTGTGCAAATCTGCCCGGTGGGCGCACTGACCAGTTCTGCGTACCGCTTCCGGTCCCGTCCATTCGACTTGGTCTCGGTACCCACGACATGCGAACACTGCGCGTCAGGTTGCTCACTTCGCACTGACTACCGTCGTGGTGAAATCACACGTCGCTTGGCATGGGAAAACCCAGAAGTAAATGAAGACTGGAACTGTGACAAGGGCCGCTTTGCATTCTCCTATCTCACTGAAGGTCGCATCACGACACCAATGGTTCGCGAGAATGGGGAACTACGCCCAGCTTCATGGCCAGAAGCCATAGATGTTGCTGCTCGGGGTCTAGCACACGCGGGTGCCTCAACAGGTGTGCTCACAGGTGGTCGACTCACCCAAGAAGATGCATATGCATACGCGAAGTTTGCTCGCGCAATTCTTGGGACCGACAACATCGATTTCCGTGCACGCGCTACGTCAGTTGAGGAAGCGCAGCTGCTTCGTTCGTCAATCGCTGGAACTCCAATTTCGGTCACGTATGACGCCCTTGAAGCAGCACCATTCGTGCTCTTGGTTTCATTCGAGCCCGAAGATGAATCACCAATGGTCTTCTTGCGCCTACGTAAGGCACGCACAACTGTGGCAAGCATTGGCGCAGTTGTTACTCGCGGCTTAAGTAAAATGGGCGGCTCGTTGATTGCTGCCGCACCTGGCGACGAAGCAACCGTTCTGAACAACTTGTCGGCAGACGTGAAGCAGGCGTTGACACAACCAGGTGCTGTGATCTTGGTTGGTGAGCGCATTGCTACAAGTCAAGGTGCTGCATCAGCTGTTGCGAAACTTGCACATGAAACAGGAGCTGCACTTGCTTGGGTTCCGCGACGCGCAGGTGAGCGTGGAGCACTTGATGCAGGCGCACTTGCTGGCTTACTTCCAGGTGGGCGACCATTAACTGACGCTTCGGCTCGGGTAGAGGTTGCTGCTGCTTGGGGTGTTGACGTGGATGTCCTGCCAAGTGCAGAGGGACTATCAGGTGACGACATTCTTCAGGCTGTAAGCCGCGCATCTCTTGGCGCTCTCGTTGTCAGTGGCGTTGACGCAGTGGATCTGCCTGATCCGGCTGCCACCGCCGCTGCGATTCGGGGTGCTGGCTTCATAGTGTCACTCGATCATCACCACTCAGAATTCACTCAAGAAGCAGATGTTGTGCTTCCAGTTGCCTTGGTCACTGAGAAGGCTGGAACTTTCGTTGACTGGGAAGGTCGTTCGCGACCATTTGGCCAGGTCTTCAAGGATGCACTCGCGATGACCGATGCAACTGTTCTTGGAATGATTGCCAACGCAATCGGTAAGCAGGCTGGTGCTTGGGACATCGCGGGAATTCGTCGCGAGCTTGCCGGCCTTGGCCAATGGAGTGGCGCTCGAGAGGCTGCTCCTTCGCTGCCAAACACCGCAATGACTGTTGACGGTTTCCGTTTGGCTTCATGGCGCGAATTGCTTGACGCAGGTGTGATGCAAGAAGGCGAACCATTCTTAGCGGCAACAGCACGCCCTGTCGCCGCGTTGATGTCTGCAACATCAGCCGCACAACTTGGTTCACCCGCGACGGTGAGCGTTGCGGGTCCATCAGGCTCAGTTGTGTTGCCGCTCGTAGTTGGAGATGTCATCGACAATGTTGTGTTCGTTCCGATGAACTCGACCGACTGCTCAATTTACCGTGATCTTGGTGCTCGTATCGGATCGTCGGTTGCCGTAACTGCAGGAGGTGTCGCATGACCGATGGTCAGTGGGGATGGTTTGGCGTAGATCCATGGTGGATCGTCATCGTCAAAGTACTCGGCATTTTTGTTCTTCTCGTTCTTCTCACGCTTTTTACCATTTGGTGGGAACGCCGCGTGGTGTCACGAATGCAGCACCGCATCGGGCCAAACCGTGTCGGCCCGTTTGGTTTACTGCAGTCATTAATGGACGGTGTGAAGCTGGCACTCAAGGAAGAAATCGTTCCTAAGGGTGTGCACCTTGCGGTGTATTGGATTGCTCCAATTATCTCCGCGACGATGGCATTCGTTGCTTTCGCAGTGATTCCATTTGGACCGCTAGTAAACATGTTTGGCGTTCAAACGCCACTGCAACTAACAGACTTCCCCGTTTCCGTGCTGTACGTGCTTGCAATTGCTTCCATCGGTATTTACGGCATCGTGCTCGCAGGCTGGGCTTCAGGTTCGATTTATCCATTGCTTGGTGGACTGCGTTCAAGTGCACAAATGATCTCTTATGAAATCGCAATGGGCCTGTCATTCGTGGCGGTATTCCTTTATGCAGGTTCAATGTCGACTTCGGAGATCGTGGCATCCCAAGAGCCGATCTGGTTCGCAGTGATACTGCTGCCTTCATTCCTGATCTACGTCACCGCAATGGTTGGTGAAACTAACCGCGCACCGTTTGACCTTCCAGAAGCTGAAGGCGAACTCGTCGGAGGTTTCCACACGGAGTACTCCTCCATGAAGTTCGCACTTTTCTTCTTGGCCGAGTACATCAACATGGTCACCGTTTCCGCATTGGCAACGACGTTGTTCCTTGGCGGATGGCGTGCTCCATGGCCCATCTCACTGTGGGAAGCCTCCAACACCGGTTACTGGCCAATCTTGTGGTGGTTGGTCAAGGTTCAGATCTTCATCTTCGTGTTCATTTGGCTGCGCGGCACACTTCCTCGTTTGCGTTACGACCAATTCATGAAGTTCGGCTGGAAAGTTTTGATTCCAGTATCGATTGCATGGATTTTGATTGTGGCGACAGCGCGCGTATTGCGTAATGACGTCACTATGACCAACACGCAGATCCTGTTGATTGGCGGCGCCATCATCGTGGTCTTAATCCTTGGTTCATGGTTGCTGCAGTCACGATCAGATCGCAAGGCCGCGGAACAAGAAGAAGCTGAAGCAAAGGCAATGGCTCGTCCGTTCGATGCAATGGCCGGCGGTTATCCCGTTCCGCCAATGCCCGGACAGCACGTGACATTGCCAACGCGCCGCGCAACATCATCCGTTACTACGCAGGAGGCCATCGATGGCTGAGCTGCCCCAAGCAATCCGGGGATTCTGGGTCACCTTCGCGACCATGTTCAAGAAGGTTGTGACTGAGCAATACCCAGAAGATGCCTACAAGTACCCAACCCAGCCACGGTTCCATGGCCGTCACCAACTCAATCGTTGGGCTGATGGATTGGAAAAGTGCGTTGGCTGTGAATTATGTGCCTGGGCTTGCCCTGCTGACGCAATCTACGTCGAAGGCGCATCAAACACCGAGGAAGAACGATTCTCACCAGGTGAGCGCTACGGCCGCGTGTATCAAATCAACTATGCGCGCTGCATCTTCTGTGGCTTGTGTATTGAGGCTTGCCCAACGCGTGCACTGACGATGACCAATGAATTCGAGTTGGCAGACAACAACCGTGCAGATCTGATTTACGAAAAGCAAGATCTGCTTGGGCCACTGCTTGCTGGCATGATTCCTGCGCCACACGCTATGGCTGAAGGTGCAACAGAGCAGGACTACTACGCAAACCGCGTGAAGGGTCCAGACTTGATCGAACGGGAGGCTCACTCGTGAATACAGTGAACACGGGCGAAGCCATTGTGTTTTGGGTGTGTGCGGTTCTTTCGGTCCTCGGTGCGGTTGGCCTCATTACTTCGCGTAAGGCAGTGCATAGCGCATTGTGGATGGCTTTGACCATGATCAACCTTGCTGTGCTCTACATCGCAAATAACGCACCATTCCTTGGAATGGTGCAGGTGATTGTTTATACCGGTGCGGTCATGATGCTGTTCTTGTTCGTGATCATGGTTGTCGGTGTTGACTCATCTGATTCTTTGATTGAAACAATTAAGGGCCAGCGGTTCCTTGCAATGGTTCTTGGTCTGCTACTCATCGTAATAATGGTGTGGGGCCTTGGCAGTTCACTGGCCGGTTTGCCTGCCGTCGGTCTTGGAGAGGCAAACCGAATTGACGGTGGCAACGTGCAAGGCATTGCTCACCTAATCTTCACCGATTACCTCATCGTTTTCGAAGTAACCTCTGCGTTGCTCATCACCGCGGCTATGGGTGCCATGGTGCTCGCGCATCGCGAACATTGGCAACCAAAGCCGACGCAGGCCCAGCTGTCAGTTGCTCGCTTCAAGAGCGAAGAGCATCCAGGCAATCGTCCAAACCCAGGTATCTACGCTCGTCACAACGCTGTCGATACTCCAGCACTGCTTCCAGACGGAACCCCCACTGATGCGAGCATCCCAGGCGCGCTTCGTGCCCGTGGAGAGATTGCGCCTGTTGACATCAATGACGGTCGCGCAATCGAGGAGGCTGATTCGCTATGAATCCATCCAATTACGTGATTCTTTCTGCCCTGCTATTCGGTATCGGAGCTCTTGGTGTTCTGGTGCGCCGAAACGCCATCGTCGTGTTTATGAGTGTGGAACTCATGTTGAACGCAGCGAACCTGGCATTCGTCGCGTTTGCCCGAATGAATGGAAATTTGGACGGCCAGGTCGTGGCCTTCTTCGTGATGGTTGTTGCCGCTGCAGAAGTAGTGGTCGGCTTGGCAATCATCGTGCAGATCTTCCGATCACGTCGATCAGCTTCCATTGACGAACCCAACCTGTTGAAGTACTAGGACAAGGACGCATCGTGCAAGAGGTAATGCCGGCAACCGGCGTGTTCTCGCTGCTGTGGCTCTTGATTGCGCTGCCGCTAGCCGGAGCTGCAATCCTGCTGTTCAGCGGGCGAAAGACTAATAAGTGGGGCCCTTACCTGGGTGTCTTCACCGTCTTTGTCGACGCAATCATCGCGATCTGGATGTTGATCGCAATGATGGGCAACAGTGCAGAGCAACGAACGTTCAGCCAAAATGAATTCAGCTGGATGTTCGCTGGAAACCTCAAGGTTGATATGGCCTTCCAGCTTGACCAATTGTCAATGGTGTTTGTTCTCCTGATCACCGTTGTGGGCACCCTGATTCACATCTACTCCCTTGGCTACATGAGCCACGACCCAGATAAGCGCAAATTTTTCGGTTACCTGAACCTCTTCGTCGCAGCGATGTTGTTATTGGTCTTGGCCAACAACTACCTCTTGCTGTACGTCGGCTGGGAAGGCGTGGGCCTTGCTTCCTTCTTACTGATTAGCTTTTGGCAGATCAAACCGACTGCAGCTGCTGCTGGCAAGAAGGCATTCATTATCAACCGCGTAGGCGATGTCGGTCTGAGTTTGGCGATCATGGTCATGTTCGTGACCTTCGGATCCGTTGGTTTCGACGAAGTCTTTGGATCAACGAGCCAAGCAAGTGAAGGCACGCTTACTGCTATTGGTTTGCTGCTACTCCTTGCTGCTGCAGGCAAGTCTGCTCAGTTCCCACTGCAAGCTTGGTTACTCGACGCAATGGAAGGTCCAACACCAGTGTCGGCGCTCATCCACGCGGCCACCATGGTTACTGCGGGCGTGTACCTGATCACACGAAGCAATGCGATCTTTGATGCTGCAGCTTGGGCGGCAACGGCAGTTGTTGTGGTCGGTGTAATCACGATGTTTATGGGCGCGATTATTGGTTCCGCGAAAGACGATATTAAGAAGTCTCTTGCTGGCTCCACAATGAGCCAGATTGGATACATGGTTCTGGCAGCAGGCCTTGGCCCAGTTGGCTACGTCTTTGCCATCTTCCACCTCCTGACTCACGGTGTTTTCAAAGCCGGTCTGTTCCTCGGTGCGGGTTCGGTTATGCACGGCATGAACGACAACGTGAATATGCGCCGTTATGGTGCCTTGCGCACCGCGATGATGGTCACGTATGCGACCTTCATCATTGGCACCCTGTCAATCATGGGTATTCCACCGTTCTCTGGTTTTTGGTCCAAGGATTCGATCATTCATGCCGCATTTGAGAGCAACACACTCGTTGGCATCTTGACGATCATCGCTGCCGCGATCACCGGCTTCTACATGACCCGAATGGCTGCGATGACATTCTTCGGCAAAGCTCGTTGGGAAGATGGCGTGCATCCACACGAATCACCAAAGGTGATGACAATCCCTCTGATTATTTTGGCAATCGGTTCTACCTTCATGGGTATTGCACTGCTCTTCTGGGGAAACATTGAGACTTGGTTAGAGCCAGTCACTGGCTTTGAGGAAAAACACATCGCAATTCCTGAGTGGGCGCTGATCACGATCACACTTATTTTGGTGCTCGCTGGTGCTGCATATGGGTGGATTCAATACGCCCGACGTGAAGTCCCGCTCGTTGCTCCACGGGGTAACTGGTTGACACGTGCTGCTCGTCAAGATCTCTATGGCGATGCAGTGAACAACACTCTTGTTGTGCAGCCATCGTTCTGGTTGTCTCGGTTCTTAGTGTGGTTCGACGGTTCTTGGATTGACGGATTTGTGAATGGCAGTGCTGCATTCTTTGGCGGCTTGTCGGCTCGTCTGCGTCCGTACCAGTCTGGCTTCATCCGCTCGTACGCACTATCCATGGTCGGTGGCGCTGTCTTGGTTGTCCTGGCACTCGTATTGGTGAGGCTCTCGTGAATTCGTTCCCCTGGCTGACTGTTCTTGGTCTGGTCCCACTCATCGGCAGTGTGGTTGTTGCACTGCTGCCTAAGTCAATGCCGCTGCTTGCCAAGCAGCTTGCTTTCGCGATTTCACTAGTCGTACTTGGCCTAGTTGTAGTCATGGCATTGCAGTTTGATGGCCAAAGTGAATTTGTTTTCCAGTTCCAAGAAAGTTATGACTGGATTCCGGCTTTCGGCGTCACCTACTCACTAGGCGTAGATGGAATTGCGCTTGTCCTCATTGCACTTTCAGCAGTACTCGTACCGATCACGATCCTTGCAGGCTGGAACGATGTCGAGCAGCCACAGTCGGATAGCGTCGGCAGTGTTAAAGGTTACTTTGCGCTGATCTTGTTGCTCGAAACGATGATGATCGGTGTCTTTGCTGCTACCGATGTTTTCCTGTTCTACGTCTTCTTCGAAGCGATGTTGATTCCGGTGTATTTCATGATCGGTCGCTACGGTGGTGCACAGCGTTCATATGCAGCGATGAAGTTCTTGATTTACAGCCTGGTCGGTGGCCTGTTCATGCTGGCAGCCATGATCGGCCTGTACGTCGTAACCGGAACATTCAATTTCACGCAGATCCTGTTAGGCGCAGGTATCGATGCAAACACACAGAAGATTTTGTTCCTCGGCTTCTTCCTTGCGTTTGCGATTAAGGCGCCTATGTGGCCATTCCATACCTGGTTGCCAGATGCAGCCGCTGCATCAAAGCCGGGAACTGCCGTGCTCCTGATTGGCGTACTCGACAAGGTTGGCACATTTGGCATGATTCGCTATTGCCTGCCAATCTTCCCGGCTGCCAGTGATTTCTACGCGCCGGTGATCATCGCACTCGCAGTGATCGGCGTCTTTTATGGAGCATTCGTTGCGCTTGGGCAAAACGATCTCAAGCGTTTGTTTGCGTATTCATCGATGTCGCACTTCGGATTCATTATTTTGGGCATCTTTGTCTTCACCACGATCGGAATTAGCGGCGCAACTGTCTACATGATCGCGCACGGCCTTTCTACGGCTGCGCTGTTCTTGACAGCCGGATACTTGATGCAACGTCGTAACGGTTCAAGCCTGCTTTCGGATTACTCCGGGGTAAATAAGCCTGCACCAGTATTGGCTGGCTTCTTCCTCTTCGCAGCACTGTCGTCTCTAGCGTTGCCTGGCCTAGTCTCGTTTGTCGGAGAGTTCATGGTGTTGCTGGGAACTTTCCAGCGTTACATGTGGGTTGGTGGCATCGCCACGCTTGGCATAGTGATTACCGCGGCCTACGTCCTTCGCGTCTACCAAAAGTCAATGACGGGAGCTGTTGGCAGCGGGCTTGAACACATCAAAGATCTCACAGGACGAGAGATTTCAGCATTGGTCCCAATCGCAGCGCTGACGATCTTCTTGGGCCTCTATCCAGCGCCAGTGCTCAATGTGATTAACCCCGCCGTGAACACTGTGATGGTCATGGTTGGCGCTACCGACCCTGCACCAACCGTTGGCCTTATCAGCACCACGTCGCAAGGAGCCCAGCAGTGAACGCCGTAGCAACCGTGGTCCACGCAGTGGATGTAACACCATGGGAAATGCCGACTCTTGATTACCGGCTCTTGGCTCCAGTACTCATCGTGCTTGGCGCAGGTGTGGTGTCAGTGCTCTTCGAGGCTTTCCTTCCTCGTGGTGTTCGCCGACCAGTTCAATTGACCTTGGTCTTCGTGACGCTGATCGCAGCTCTTGTTGCGGTGATCAATCTCAATGGTGTGCGCGAAACTGCAGGTCAGGGTGCGCTTGCAATTGATGGCCCTGGGTTAATCCTGCAAGGTGCCGTCGTTGTTATTGCAATTTTGGGTGCGCTTCTTATGGCAGAACGCGGGCTTGATCCAAATGGCGATGCTTTCGCTGCGCGTGCGTCCTCTCTTCCGGGATCAGAGGATGAGCGCCAGTTCACTGCGCGCGGATACTTCCAAACAGAAATATGGGCCTTCTTCCTGTTCGCCGTAGGCGGCATGATGTTGTTCCCGATCGCCAACGATCTCTTAATGATGTTCGTAGCCCTGGAAGTGATGTCGCTGCCGCTTTACTTGCTGGCTGGCATGGCGCGACGCCGTCGTTTACTTTCACAGGAAGCCGCCCTCAAGTACTTCGTGCTCGGCGCATTCGCATCTGCTTTCTTCCTCTATGGAGCAGCGCTGCTATACGGCTTTAGTGGTTCGATTTCATTTGGTGAAATCGCAGCATCGCTTGGATCAAAGACGGGTGAAACAGCGCTCATCTTAATTGCCATTGGCCTAGTAGTCGCTGGCGTGCTCTTCAAGATTGGTGCGGCACCATTCCACCAGTGGGTACCTGACGTTTATCAGGGTGCACCTACGCCAGTTACTGGATTCATGGCCGCAGCGGTGAAGATTGCGGCCTTTGGCGCCCTTCTTCGATTGCTCTACGTAGCTCTTGGTGGCATGCGCTGGGACTGGACGCCAATGCTCTGGGTCATTTCAATCCTGACGATGTTCGTCGGTGCGATTCTTGCGCTAACGCAATCCGACATCAAGCGAATGATTGCCTACTCATCAATCGCACAGGCTGGTTTTATTCTGCTTGGTGTTGTTGCCGTGAGCGCGAAGGGCCTTGAAGGGGCGATCTTTTATTTAATCGCCTATGCCTTCACCACCATTGGTGTGTTCGCAATCATTTCGATGGTGCGCGATGAAAATGGCGAAGCAACGCATCTGTCGAAGTGGGCCGGACTGGGGCGTCAGTCGCCAGTCATCGCGACCTTATTCACGATCTTCATGTTGGCACTCACTGGTATTCCGCTGACCAGTGGTTTCATCGGGAAATTCGCAGTGTTCAGCGCCGCATACGCGTCGGGTGACAAATGGTTGGTTATTGCAGCGGTCGTCGCGTCACTGATAGCAGCATTCTTCTATATGCGTGTAGTGGTGTTGATGTTCTTCACCGAGCCGAATGAAGAAACCGCGACTGTTGCTATCCCATCGATCTTCACCACGATTGCCCTTGCTGCTGCAGCAACAGTCACGGTATTGCTGGGTGTGGTTCCGCAGCCACTCCTTGATCTCATCGCCAACGCCGGCGTATTCATCCGCTAGGTAGCATGCAGACATGAGCCCTCAACCCCTAGGTTCGCTTTCGAGTGATCCTGCCCTTGAGGCCTCGATGACCGCTGCGATGGATCGGGTTGAGATTGCCTTACACGAGGCGATTAAAAGCGACTACCCATTCGTGACTGAAACATCTGCACATCTAGTAGATGCTGGTGGGAAGCGCTTTCGTCCATTGTTGACGCTGTTGGCTGCGCAATTTGGTAACCCTGAGCGCACCGAGGTGATTGAAGCAGCCGTTGTAGTTGAGCTCACGCACCTTGCAACCCTGTATCACGATGATGTGATGGATGAAGCGATGATGCGCCGAGGGGCTGCATCAGCGAATGCTCGATGGGATAACTCGATCGCAATCTTAACTGGCGACTTCCTGTTTGCTCGAGCTTCAGACATATTGGCGGATCTTGGTCCGGAGGCAGTGCGAATTCAGGCTCGTACCTTCGAGCGGCTATGTATAGGTCAGATCCGCGAAACAGTCGGACCAGTTGATGGCGCTGATCCGGTTGCGCACCATATTGAAGTACTAGCAGATAAAACTGGCTCGTTGATCGCAACAGCAGGTCGATTTGGAGCCATGCTCTCGGGCACAGATACAGCCACCACCGAAGTGCTGACAAAGTTTGGTGAGTGCATTGGAGTGGCTTTCCAATTAGCTGATGATCTTGTTGACATCACCTCGGAGTCAGAGCAGTCAGGTAAAACTCCTGGCACAGACTTGCGTGAAGGAATTCCAACATTGGCAGGCCTTATTGCAATGTCCAGCTCAGATCCGGCTGATGTGCGTCTTAAGAGTTTGCTCGCGCGGCCTTTACCCGATGATGCTGAACACGCTGAAGCGCTTGCCCTCTTGCGCAACCACAAGGCGATAAGCGAAGCCCGCGCACAGGCGCATAAATGGGCTGATAATGCGCGTGCATCATTAATTGAACTTCCAGATGTGCCGGCGAGAGCAGCTCTTGAATCTTTATGCGATTACGTCGTATCGCGTACCGGCTGATTCACTCCTCCGGAATAAGGTATTCGTCTCCGGGCTGCGCCTGATGTGGATGACGTAGTTCATCAATAGTGAAAATCACAAGTGCAATCCAGATGAGTGAGAATCCAATCCAGCGTTCTGAAGACATCTCCTCATGGAAAAACACCAAACCAATAATGAATAGCCCAACCGGGGTTATGTATTCAAGTATGCCGAGCACCGTGAGCGGCACTCGAGTTGCTGATCCAGCAAATAACATCAATGGAATCGCCGTAACTGGACCAGCGAGCATGAGTAGACCGACCATATTGAGCTGACCTGAGAACAGTGAAGCATTGTGGTGAAGTCCCATAATGATCAAGATGGTGATGGCGATGGGAAGTAAAACGGTTGCTTCCACGGCGACACTTTCAACAGCCGGGAAATTTAGATGCTTCTTGATGTACCCGTAAATCGACCAAGAAATAGCCAAAATAATGGCGATCCAAGGCACGGTTCCGTAACTCAATGTGATCACCACAACCGCCAGTAACGCAACACCTACGGCAATCCATTGTGCGCGGCGTAATTTCTCTTTGAGGATGATTACCCCCAATGCGACCACTGCTAGGGGAGTGATGAAGTAGCCCAAGGACGATGCCAGCGCATTATTTGTGACGATCGAAAAGACGTATGTGCTCCAATTCGCGGCAAGGAAAACAGCTGCAATAGTGAGTAAAACCAGGCTTCGCTTATCCGTGAATGCAGTTCTGATGACGTACCACCGACGGGTCAAGGTGATTACGATGCAGAGGAAAACAAACGACCAGATGATGCGGTTCGCAATGATTTCAACGATCGAGACTTCGTTAATGGCCTCGAAGTAAAAGGGAAATAGGGCCCACAAGAGATATGCCGAGGAACCGAGCAGAATTCCTACTGCTCTTTGGGTCTTCGGCATTTGCCGAGTCTATTTACCCTTCACCCCATGAGTTCACGGCTGCGCGCGACCGGGGTTTGGCTGACACACGTGAATATTGTGCCTCGAGGTAGGGCCTCCCTGCCGCAAAGGCTTTGCGGTTGTCCCACAGGATGGGCGACTTCAGTACGCTGAGGAAATGCTGATCGGAACTGCCCCAATTGCCTATCGGGTAGCTACAGACCCTGGAATCCGCATTCTCGTCAGTGATTTGGCCTGTTGTGCCCTAGAAGCCGGTTCAGCAACGACCCAGAATCTCTTGGAACCTGAGAACCCTGGTCATGATGAACCGCGGATCACCGTGGTGCTTATTTCAGGCACTGTCACCCACCTTCTGGCTCCGGCAGTAGAGCAGCAGTGGAGCAAAGTTCCCGATCCAAAGATCGCAGTTGCCGTAGGCGCCTGCGCAAGTTCTGGCGGCCCATATTGGGACGCTACAACGGTGGTCAACGGCATTACTGACTTGATACCGGCAAGTGGCTTCATTGCTGGTTGTCCGCCAAGGCCTGATGTGATTGTGGACGGAGTGTGTTCATTGGTGGGTTCGTTATGACGATGTCGCCGATGCGCATTGATGCATCCCAATGGTCCGCTGAGTTCACAATATTTTCCCAAGCAGGAATGAATTGGTTCGACTTCTTAGCGGTGATTGACCGCGGTGATCAATCCGAGATCGTTGCTCGCGTTGTGAATACGCAAACGCAAGAAGCAGCTTTCGTCTCGACAGTTGTTCATGAGAGCATCGAGTCCTTATCCGCGATCTATCCAGGTGCGGCATGGTACGAAAGAGAAGCTCACGAAATGTTCGGCGTGACATTCATTGGACTGAAAGATTCGCGACCATTGCTGTTTCGCGAGATCCCTGAGATATCACCCATGCGCAAAGTCGTGACATCATGACATCGCGACGTTCCATTGGATTACTTGAAAGTGATTGCACTGCATGCCTTATTTGCGTGCGTGAATGCCCAAGCCAATGTATGGAAATTGAGCGTCATTCAGAACAGATTTCAGAAGGGCGACGCCCAAAGACTGTTCATGTGCTTGATGCTTTCAGCATTGACTTTGCCTTATGCATGTATTGCGGTTTGTGTATTGATGTGTGCCCAACTGATGCGCTGCAATGGAGTGACCAGGGCGGTCTTGCAGCGCACCAGCGCGAAGGCTTGGTCAGTGAAAGCGCTGACCTTGTGCGACGCGCGCACAAATAATTACTCTTAGCGGTAGTTCACAAACTGAGTTGCGAAATCAAGATCGGCATTTCGCACGAGCTCTTGAATCTCTTGGAGATCGTCGCGACTCTTACTTGAAATACGAAGTTCCTCACCGATGACCTGAGCCTTCACGCTTTTTGGCCCTTCATCTCGTATGAGTTTGCCAAGTTTTTTTGCCTGCTCTGAACTAATGCCGGCCTTGAACTCGCCATTGATTTTGTATTCCTTGCCAGAAGCGCGCGGATCTTGCGCTTCAAAGCACTTCAGGCTCATGCCGCGCTTGATGATCTTCTCCTTGAACACGTCAAGCGCAGCCTTTGCGCGCTCTTCGGTTCCTGAGGTGATCTCGACGCCGAGCTCGCCTTTCCACTCAATGGTGGTGTCGGTGTTCTTGAAATCGAAGCGTTGTGCCAATTCCTTGGCGGTCTGGTTCAGGGCGTTATCGGCTTCTTGCCGATCCACCTTGGACACAATGTCGAAACTGCTGTCAGCCATGAATCCTCCTTAACGGTGACCATTGTGCCTAAAAGGTGAGTTGCTAACGCGCGGTGCCGGGCCCAAGTGGGCGCGTGTATTGTTTCCTGCGCTGCCCGTGAGGGCAGTGGAGCAAGGCAGCTTGCCCGAGCGGCCAATGGGAGCGGACTGTAAATCCGCCGGTTTACGCCTTCGAAGGTTCGAATCCTTCAGCTGCCACGCGAAAGGCCCCGATCCGTAAAGGTCGGGGCCTTTATCTATTGGTCTGGGTTTGTTGGCAGACTCCGCCTATGGCCAAGTGGAGCATCGACATCACTCCATTGCGTACTTCCAAAGATTTCCGCAACTTGTTCACCAGCGGGATGATCACTTATTTGGGATCAATGATCACCTACGTAGCGATCCCATTCCAGGTTGCTCACCTCACTGGCTCCTTCGTTGCCGTGGGCGCCGTCGGTCTTGTTGAACTTGTTCCGTTGATCCTTTTTGGGCTGTATGGAGGCGCCCTCGCTGACACCTTGGATCGTCGAAGAATTGTGTTGTGGACCGAGCTTGCTGCAATTGTCTTGTTGGCAGTCCTGTGTCTGAACTCAATGATTCCTGAGCCACAGCTGTGGCTTATTTATGTCTTAGCATTTCTCTTGGCAGCTGAAAGTGGCCTGCAAAGTCCATCCCTGAATGCGATCATGCCTCGTGTTGTAAAGCATGATGAGCTCGCAGCCGCCGGTGCGTTGCGCATGGTTCGCTATAACGTCGGATCAATTGTTGGTCCTGCCGTAGGCGGTTTGATCATTGCTTTTGGCGGAGTGGGCCTTGCCTACGGCGTTGATCTTGCTTCGTATGTGGTCTCAGCTTTCTTCCTGTTCAAGTTGCGCAGCCTTGAACCAATCAGGGAAGTCACTGAACGCGCTGGAGTTGCGCACATTCTGGAAGGTATGAAGTACGCGTTAAGCCGCAAGGATTTACTCGGCACCTATATCGTCGACCTCATCGCGATGATCTTCGCCTTTCCAATCGCCCTGTATCCATTTCTTGCGCAACAGTTTGATGCACCCTGGGCTCTTGGAATGTTGTATGCAGCAACAGCTGTGGGCGCACTGTTCGTCACGTTGACAAGTGGCTGGACCTCACGCATGAAGAAGCACGGCCGATTTGTTGTGATCGCAGCAGCTCTTTGGGGTTTATGTATTGCGCTCGTGGGCATAGCGCCAAATATTTGGTGGGTGTTGATTTTCTTGATGCTTGCCGGTGCCGCAGACATAGTGAGTGGAATCTTCCGTGGATTGGTGTGGAATCAAACAATTCCTGATGGCGTTCGTGGGCGCATGGCAGGTATTGAGATGCTGAGCTATTCCGTTGGTCCACTCCTTGGCCAGGTGCGAAGTTCCACTGTTGCTTCACTCACATCACTGCGCTTTTCGTTTGCGAGCGGTGGACTGTTGTGCGTGGTCGGTGTTGGATTGGCCGCAGTGCTCACACCTGCATTATGGAATTACGACCTCGACACAAATGAGCATGCGCAGCGTGAACGAGATGTTCGTGATGAACTTGGTGAAATTTAAAGCACTCGAAGAGCGACTGAGGATTCGATGCGGTGTTTCCCGCTCGATTCAATATTCCAAGCACCAAGTCGGCCTAAAGGCTTGAAATCCCAAACATCAGTGCCATTGCTCTCGCCTAAGAGCGCAGTGTCTTCATCAATTCCAATGGTGTGTGCGTTCTTAGCAACGAGTGGCTTCAACGTGAAGTCAGGCATCCAATGGGAAAGACGGTCGAAGTGCGGAAGCACTCTGGTGTCAGGTAGGAGGCCAAGACCATTCACGCCGCCGCTGCGTGGGTGACGAAAGTCAGGCACGTATCCGCACATCGACATCGCTCCTGCACTGCAGCCGGCAAGCGAGGCGCCATTTCGCCATTCATTCACAATGGCATTCCACACACTCGTTTCGCGCAATGTGTTTGAAAGATACGAAGGATTACCACCGGAAAGATAAATAAGTCCGGCCCCTTCGATGAGATCTATCCAGCGTTGATCATTGGCATCATCACGATCACGAATATCAAGGATGACTTGTTCAACACCAAGGCGGGCCGCGGCTTTTGCGCCAAGATCATGCCAATGCGCAAGTGAAGTGTCACCTTCGGGTGCAGCAGCTGTCGCGATCTGCACATATTTTGCTGGACGTCTTTCCAGTAACCAAGCCTCGATGTCATGCATAACAGGCAGGTACTCACCGCTACCAACTAAAGCAATTCGCCCCGGATTCATGAGCAGACCTTATGCGTCTAAAGGGAAATGCACACCGGTGAGTGTTTCGCTGACATCCCAAAGCTCGCGCGCAGCCTGCATGTTATTGGCTGCAGGAGTTCGTTCGACAAGACTTGGCTTTCCCTTCCATTCCTTCCAGCCGTCCGGGCCGACATAGCTATTGCCCGCGAGGTTTGGTGCTGTTGCGGCCACCAAGATGGGAAGCACGCCTTGCTGTGCATCCTGACCGATGAGATTGCTGACTGTGTCAGAAATCTTTGCCCGAAAGGCTTTCTTTTGAAGGCGGGCACTGCCAGATGTCAGGTTGGTTGCTGAATAGCCAGGGTGAGCGACCATGGCTTTGGTTGAACTGCCGACCAGGTCGAGGCGTCGCTGGAGTTCGCTCGTGAAGAGCAAGTTAGCCAGCTTTGATTGGCCATATTGATTCCATGCCCCGTACTTTTTCTCGCCCATGAGGTCATCGAAGTTCATACCTTTGACCATCTTGTGGGCATTTGATGCCACGTTGACGATTCGAGAATTTGGCACTGCCATGATCGCGGGCATCAGCAGTGCGGTGAGGGCGAAGTGTCCAAGATGGTTGGTGGCGAGTTGAAGCTCAAAGCCATCAACGCTCACACGGCGTGGAATTGCCATGATGCCAGCGTTATTGATGAGTAGGTCCAGGCCCAGCGGGTGTTCTTGGCTCCAACGTTCGGCAAAGGCGTGCACGCTGGATAGGTCAGCCACATCGAGGTTGCTGACCTGCACAAACCTGCCCCCAGCCAAGGTAATCGCAGCACTGGCTGCGGCGCCTTTTGCTAGGTCCCGCACCGCTAGCGTGACGTGGGCACCGACGAGAGCTAGCGCCATGGCAGCTTCAAAACCCAAACCTGAATTTGAGCCCGTCACGATGACCCGGCGACCTTCTAATTGGGGTAAGTCTGAGGTGGTCCAATTCATAAGCACAGTGTGGTCCCTTTGAGGGGAATTGAACTGAATTCGGGTAATGGCGGATGCGATTTCTGCTGGCAGATGGTTCCGTGTACTCTTACGGGGCTTTAGCGCCCCCATAGCTCAGTCGGCAGAGCGTCTCCATGGTAAGGAGAAGGTCTACGGTTCAATTCCGTATGGGGGCTCGTAAGGCAGTAGTGACCTCACCGTCATTGCAGCCTAGAGCGGGGTAGCTCAGTTGGTAGAGCAAGCGGCTCATAATCGCTGTGTCGCCGGTTCAAATCCGGTCCTCGCTACTGGTGAGCACCATGCATAACCACAAGTACGATTCAGGTTCGACTATGCACGACTGTTAGAGAGAGACAGACCATGGCCAAGGCAAGTGACGTTCGCCCCAAGATCACCTTGGCGTGCGAGGACTGCAAGCACCGCAACTACATCACCAAGAAGAACCGTCGTAACGATCCGGATCGCTTGGAAATGAAGAAGCACTGCATGAACTGCAATAAGCACACTGTGCACAAGGAAACCCGCTAGTCGGTTTGCCTTATGGCGCTCAATCCGCAGTTTATTGGCCGGACTTACCCCGCTGGGCCCTCGTACGTTGTCGGTCGGGAAAAGATCCGGGAATTCGCGCGCGCCATTGGAGATGCAAACCCGGCGTATCACGATCCTGAAGCAGCCAAGGCACTTGGTTACGCGGATGTGATTGCGCCGCCAACCTTTGCGATCGTCGTTTCTCTTGAAGCCGCAAATGCCGCACTATTCGATCCTGAATTAGGTCTTGACTACTCCCGCGTGGTGCATGGGGAACAAACCTTTACCTATACCCGTCCGATCTGTGCGGGAGATGAACTCATCGTCACGACCATTATCGAAAACATTCGCTCAATGGCTGGCAACGACATGATCACCACCAAGGGCATCATCACAACCGTAGCCGGTGAACCCGTTGCAACTGCTTCCTCCATGTTGGTCTCACGGGGGGCGGACGAATGAGCGCAAGCGTGAAGTTCTCGGATGTTGACTTGGGTACGGAAATCCCTGGTGCGATCTATCCCATTGATCGACTCACCCTGGTGAAGTACGCAGGGGCATCCGGCGACTTCAACACCATTCACTGGAATGAACGCATCGCAACTGAAGTGGGCCTGCCTAACGTCATCGCGCACGGCATGTTCACGATGGCAACTGCGGTCCGAGTGGTGACTGATTGGGTGGGGGACCCGGGAGCAGTTGTTGAATACGGCGTTCGCTTCACCCGACCGGTGGTTGTCCCTAACGACGACGCAGGTGTGGTAGTTGAGGTGTCTGCGAAAGTCACCGAGCTTCTCGAGAGCAATCAGGTCAAGATTGCCATTACTGCGAAATTCGAAGGCCAAACAGTGCTTGGTCGTGCCCAAGCAATCGTCCAACTGGCCTAACACTCTCTAGGCTGCTCCTGTGCGCCTCGCTGACTTCACCACCCTGCGTGTCGGTGGCCGTGCTGCCAACTTCATTAGCGCATCGACTGAATCAGAGCTCATATCGGCAATTCAACAAGCCGATGCGCAAGAAGTACCTGTGCTCATCCTGGGTGGAGGCTCGAATCTCCTCATTGCCGATGATGGATTTGACGGACTCGTTGTGCACATTGATGTTCGGGGAGTCCAAGTTCAAGAAATCGGTGACTTGGTATTCGTCACCGCCGCGTGTGGCGAGCCCTGGGATCAATTTGTTGCAACGTGTTTGTCATCGGGCATGAACGGGCTTGAAGCGTTATCGGGGATTCCTGGAACCGTAGGCGCAACGCCGATTCAAAATGTAGGTGCCTACGGAACGGAAGTAGCAAGCCTGATTGCAACAGTCCGCGTGTGGGATCGACGTCTCAATGAGCTGCGTGACCTCTCACCACAGGAATGTGGTTTCACGTACCGCAGCAGCGTATTCAAGCAAGACCATGAACGCTTCGTGGTGCTTGCTGTGACCTTTGCATTGGGGCGAACGGGTATGAGCCGAATCTCGTATGTCCAGCTCGCGGATGCGCTTGGACTTGCTGTGGGAGATGTGGCGTTACCAAGTGAAATTCGAGAAGCGGTATTAGAGCTTCGTTTCCACAAGGGCATGGTGCTAGTACGGGAAGATCCGGACACCTGGAGTGCGGGCTCGTTTTTCACTAATCCAATTGTCACTGAAGAAGTCGCAGATGGGCTACCTCTCGAATGCCCACGCTATCCGGATGCCGCTGGGGTAAAGCTCAGTGCCGCATGGTTGATCGAACATGCTGGGGTGGGCAAAGGTTATTCGCTCAATGATCGCGCAAGTATTTCCACAAAGCACACCTTGGCGCTGACAAACCGAGGTTCTGCGAGCGCGCAGGACATCGTTGAACTGGCGCGCGATGTGCGCCGGCAAGTGCAAACGCACTTCGGAATTGAGTTACATCCCGAAGTGCGTTGCATTGGCTGTGTTATTTAATCTGCAGAGTTAGTTCACTTCTCCAAGAAGCGCAGCGATGCGACCGACACCTTCAGTGATATTGCTATCGCTTGTTGCATAAGACAAGCGAAGGTAGCCCGGGGTGCCAAAGGCCTCACCAGGCACAACTGCCACTTCAACTTCATCAAGAATCAAGGCAGACAGTTGCGCAGAGGATTCAATTTTTTGTCCGCGCAAGTTCTTGCCGATGAGTTCCTTGACCGATGGATACACGTAGAAAGCGCCTTCAGGAAGAGGGCAGTTCACGCCAGGGATGACATCGAGCATTCCGGTGATCAACTTGCGACGACGATCAAAGGCCACCTTCATCTCATTCACTGCATCAAGGTTGCCGGTTACAGCAGCAAGGGCAGCAACCTGTGACACGTTTGCAACATTGGAGGTTGCATGTGATTGCAAGTTCGTTGCGCCTTTGACGATGTCGGCAGGTCCGATCAACCAACCCACGCGCCAACCGGTCATCGCATACGTTTTTGCAACACCGTTCACGACAATGCAAGTGTTCGCGAGTTCAGGTACAAGTGCTGGCATTGATGCGAATTGCGCATCCCCATAAACCAAGTGTTCGTAGATTTCATCGGTGATGACCCAGATGCCATTGGCAACAGCCCATTCACCAATTGCTTTGACTTCAGCAGGCGAGTACACCGCACCTGTTGGATTTGATGGCGAAACAAATACAAGTGCCTTCGTGCGTGGAGTGCGCGCAGCATCAAGTTGCGCGATGGTCGCGCGATAGCCGCTGGTTTCATCAGTCATGACCTCAACTGGTACCCCACCTGCAAGACGAATGGATTCTGGGTAAGTCGTCCAATACGGCGCAGGAAGGATCACTTCATCGCCTGGATCAAGGAGTGCGGCGAAAGCGTTATAAAGCGCCTGCTTGCCACCATTGGTGATGAGTACCTGGCTTGCTGCAATCTCGTAACCTGAATCGCGCTTGGTCTTGACCGCTATGGCTTCTTTGAGTTCTGGCAATCCGCCTGCGGGGGTGTAGCGATGCCACTTTGGATCAGAGCAAGCCTTAATAGCGGCGGCAACGATGTAGCCAGGTGTTGGGAAGTCTGGTTCACCCGCTCCAAAGCCGATGACGGGACGTCCGGCAGCTTGTAGGGCCTTTGCTTTGGCATCAACGGCCAAGGTGGCAGATTCGGCAATAGCGGCTATGCGATCAGAAACGCGGGCAGTCATGGAGAACATTCTTCCAGCGCAACCTATGAGCGCAATCAGCAGCCTCATGAATGCTGGTTGAATGGCGATATGAGCAGCCAGCCGATTGATCATCACGAGCAGGTTTTGCTTGCCGAACAGCGCTCGTTAGTGATTTCTCTGTCTGCGGCTGCAGTTGTATCGGTGGTGGGTATCGCCTGGGGTCTGGCTGTGTCTTCGCAGATCATTTTGTTCGATGGGCTCTACGGCGTTATTGGCACTGTGTTGTCAGGCTTGACCCTGCAGGTATCGGCATTAGTGAAGCGTGGGCCCTCGAGTAGGTATCCATTTGGGTTGGAAGCCTTGGCCCCAATCGTGCTTGGAGTACAAGGCTTAGTCCTCATTGGCGCCTTCAGCTATGCGGTGATTGATGCGATCCAAATAATTCTGAGCGGTGGCGGTGACACCGAACTTGGTGCGGCCCTGATTTATGCAATTTTGGCCTTTGTGGGCTCTGTCGTGGTGTATCTCGTACTACGCCGCATGGGCAAGGAATCAGAACTTGTTGCCGCTGAAGCGGCTCAGTGGTTAGCCGCCGTGTATCTCGGTGTGGCCATGTTGGTTGGCTTTGTGGTGGCTTTGGCGCTGAAGGATTCACCCTGGTCCTGGATGTCGGCGTATGTGGATCCCGTTTTGGTGCTCGTTGCTGCTGTTGTAGTCGCGCCCACGCCAATCGCGATGATCCGTACCACGATGCGCGAATTACTCGAGGGTGCTCCAGGTGCGCACACTCAGGTGCCGATCCAGGAGGCGATCAACGAGATCACGACCCAATTTGGGCTGCCGGAGCCCGTTTCAGTCTTGGTCAGCAAATTAGGGCGCAAGGTCTATGTCGAAGTCGATTATCTGGTCCAAGTGGGGCAGTGGACGATCAGTGATGTCGATCAGATTCGGCGAGGCTTGGGAGCTCTCCTGGCTGAGCCGGGACTCAATTACTGGCTCAATGTCGAATTGCACACTGATCCGGACTGGGACGAGTAGCGGTTCACTTTTTGTGGGGAAATCAGGTGGATTGGACCTCTGGAAAGCCTCGGCCTAGACTGTGCGCTCCGGTTGAACCGTTGGCGGTAGCCTGCCCAAGGTGAGCTAAAGGATCGACTTAGGGTAGTAGCTCAATTGGTAGAGTAACGGTCTCCAAAACCGTCGGTTGGGGGTTCGAGTCCCTCCTGCCCTGCGCACGAAGTACGACCTCGGAACGACTGAAGTAAAGGCAAGGGAATGACGCAAACGGAAGGCACGAAGCCAAACGCTTCGACGCCTGCAGAACGCGCGAAGAAGAACATCTTCACGCGGTCTGCTTTGTTCGTGCGCCAAGTCATCTCTGAGTTGCGCAAGGTCATTTGGCCAACCCGCAAGGAGCTCATTGCCTACACCACCGTTGTCCTGGTGTTCGTACTGATCATGGCCGGCATCATTGCCGGTCTTGATTACATCTTCACCAAGGGTGTGCTCTTCATCTTCGGATGACGCGCCTACCCACTAGCCCTTCCCCGAACGAGGAGAAACCCGCCGTGTCCGAGCAGGACCTGAACGATCTAGTTGTCGATGCAATCGAAGAGACGATTGTCGATTTACTCGAGCCTGCGCTCGATGCTGAAACAGACGTTGTCCTTGACGCTGCCGTTGAAGTTGCGCAAGAAACCGCAATGGAAACGATCGACGAGACCGGCGCAGCAATTGAAGAAGAAGAGATTGATCCAGTAGAAGCGTTCCGCGAGCAAATGCGCCGCGCGCCTGGTGATTGGTACGTCATTCACTCATATGCAGGTTACGAAAACAAGGTGAAGCAAAACCTTGAAACTCGTACTCAGTCACTCAACATGGAGGAGTACATCTTCCAGGTTGAAGTGCCTATTGAAGAAGTAACAGAAATTAAGAGCGGCGTGCGCAAGCTCGTCAAGCGCAACAAGTTCCCCGGTTATGTCCTTGTACGTTGTGAGCTCACCGATGAATCATGGGGCGTTGTTCGCCACACCCCAGGTGTTACTGGGTTCGTCGGTCACGGCCATCAGCCATCACCGTTGTCTGTTGACGAAGTCACCGCGATTCTTGCTCCAGTTCCTGAGAAGAAGGCAGGAGCTGCATCAGGTGGCAGTGGCGGTGGTGCAGTTGCATCATCTGCTCCACAAATGGAAATTGACTTCTCGGTTGGCGATTCAGTCACCGTCGTTGATGGTCCATTTGCAACTTTGCACGCAACCATCTCTGAAATCAACATCGAAGCTCAAAAGGTCACTGGCCTGGTCGAGATCTTCGGTCGCGAAACACCAGTTGAGCTCGCGTTCAACCAGGTCGTGAAGAACTAACGACTCCACAGATTCCTAGAAGCGCCGCTTTTAGGTAACACCAACACGTAAGGACCCGAAACACCATGGCACCGAAGAAGAAGGTTGCCGGCCTGATCAAGCTTCAAATTCAGGCGGGCGCAGCAAACCCCGCGCCGCCAGTGGGCCCAGCCCTTGGCCAGCACGGCGTCAACATTATGGAATTCTGTAAGGCATACAACGCCGCAACAGAAAGCCAGAAGGGCAATGTGATCCCAGTAGAGATCACTGTGTACGAAGATCGTTCATTCGATTTCGTACTCAAGACCCCTCCTGCTTCCCGTCTCATTCTCAAGGCCGCAGGCATTGAAAAGGGATCGGGCGTTCCGCACCAAACCAAGGCAGGCTCGATCACTAAAGATCAGGTCCGTCAGATTGCAGAAACCAAAATGCCTGACCTCAATGCCAATGACATTGATGCAGCGATGAAGATCATCGAAGGCACCGCCCGTCAAATGGGTATCACGGTTTCCGCATAACTCACTCGTTTTTCCAATCATGTGGGAGAGCCAGCGCGGCTCGCACACCACTACCTGCGAAGGAGCAGATATGAAGCGCAGCAAGGCCTACCGCGACGCGGCAGAGAAGATCAATGCAGAAGAGCTCTACGCACCATTGGCAGCAGTTCGCCTGGTGAAGGAGACCACGAAGTCAAAGTTCGATCCAACAGTTGAGGTGTCAATGCGCCTCGGTGTGGATCCACGCAAGGCTGACCAGATGGTGCGTGGCACCGTCAATCTGCCTCACGGCACTGGCAAGACCGTCCGGGTCCTGGTTTTTGCTAACGCCGAAAAGGCAGAAGAAGCCCGTGCAGCAGGCGCAGACTTCGTAGGTTCAGACGAACTCATCGAGAAGGTACGCGCAGGTTGGACCGACTTTGATGCGGCTGTCTGTACTCCTGATCTCATGGGCAAGGTCGGCACGTTAGGCAAGGTGCTTGGTCCCCGTGGCCTTATGCCAAACCCAAAGACCGGCACCGTCACCATGGATGTCGCAAAGGCCGTTGATGACATCAAGGGCGGAAAGATTGAATTCCGCGTTGATAAGCATTCAAACCTGCAGTTCCCAATTGGCAAAGCTTCGTTCACCGAAGTTCAGCTCGTTGAAAATTACGCAGCAGCGCTTGATGAAGTGATGCGTTTGAAGCCATCAGCTTCTAAGGGTCGCTACATCAAGAAGGCTGTTCTTTCTTCAACGATGGGACCTGGAATCCAGGTTGATTCAAACCGTGTGAAGAACTTGCTTGTTGAGGATGAAGCCTAAGCCTTACCCAGTTACATCAATGAAGGCCTGCTCAATTGAGTAGGCCTTCATTATTTTCACAGGCGGGAGGTATCGGCGTTTCAGTTGACCGTGTGACGTGTGACCTACAGACTTGCGCGATGTTAGAACTCGCAGGTGTTGATGTCACCGTGAGTGGACTCAAAATTCTTGATGGCGTGTCAATGAAGGTTCCGGCAGGTTCGATTACCGGACTTATTGGACCCAATGGTGCTGGCAAAACAACCGCATTCAATGTGGTGAGTGGATTCGTGCGAGCGGATTCGGGCATGATTACGTTTAAAGGTAAATCGATTAATCATGTGAAAACACATCAGTTAGCAAAATTGGGTATTGCGCGGACTTTGCAAGCCGTTGGACTTTTCCCAACGCTCACAGTGTTAGAGAACGTCATGCTTGGTGCGACCTCCCGAAACAAGGCAGGGATTCTGTCAGATGCACTGGCCTTACCTTGGGTCGATAAAGAGCAGCGCGTTATTCGAGAAAAGTCCGTTGAGATTTTACGAAGATTCGCTCTGGACGGTGTTATGGATGCAATGCCAGGTGAATTGCCGTACCCCACTCAAAAAAAGGTTGCCCTAGCCCGGGCTCTTGTAAGCGAACCTGACCTGTTGCTTCTGGATGAGCCGGCAGGTGGTGTTGGAGCTGAAGAGATTCGAGAGTTATCAGCGTTATTGCAACAGTTGACTCCAGAGTGCACTGTTCTCCTCGTTGAGCATCACATGGAATTAGTGATGGAAGTGTGTGATCTCATCTGGGTATTGGATGCTGGGAAAATCATCGCATCGGGAACTCCGGCGCAGATTCGATCCAATCAAGATGTGTTAGCTGCATATCTGGGTGAAGCTGAGGTTCCCTGATGTTACATATTCACAACCTCACGGTGAGTTACGGTCAAGTGTTAGCGCTGAGGGATGTTTCTTTTGAAGCACAACGTGGTTGTGTAACCGCAGTGATTGGTGCCAATGGAGCCGGCAAGTCGACACTGATGCGTACCGTTGTAGGCCTCATTACTCCTGAAACAGGTCAGGTGACTTTCGATGGATCTGACCTTGCCGGGGTCTCGACCGAAGATCGTGCGCGTCAAGGATTAGTTCTCGTGCCTGAGGGCCGGTCAACAATCGCAGAGTTCACAATCGAAGAAAACCTGCGATTAGGCGGGTTGTGGCGATCACGTATTCACCAGCGAGAGTCGATTGCTGGTGTGTTTGATTTATTTCCCGCGCTAGCCAAGCGTCACAAAATGCCTGCGAACACACTCAGTGGCGGTGAACGACAGCAGCTAGCCATTGGGCGGGCGTTAATGGCAGAGCCCACGTGTCTGTTACTCGATGAACCCTCGCTGGGCTTGGCCCCATTAATCGTTCAACAGATACTCGAACTCGCAGCGCATCTGGCAGTTGAAAAAAACTTAGCTGTTCTTTTAGTTGAGCAGAATGCAATAACAGCACTGCGAGTGGCCAGAACAGGCATCGTGCTGAATCTTGGTGAAATTGTTCTGGAAGGACCAGCAGAAGAAATTGCTGCAAATTCCGAACTTCGACATGCCTACCTGGGTTACTAGGTGAACCAATGACGCAATTCTTAGATTTCAGTCTTGGTGGCATCGCCAACGGTGCTGTTATTGCATTGATGGCGTTTGCCTTAGTGCTGGTCTGGAGATCATCACGCGTGGTGAACTTTGCCCAAGTTGGTCAAGCGATGTTCACAACATTCATATCTTTGTGGATTTATGAATCGTCAGGTAGCTGGTTGTTAGCGCTATTTGTTGCGATATTCGCCGGTGCGATCTTGGGTCTCGTTGTGCACCTGCTTGTTATGAAACCAGTGCATCGCGCTGATGCGTCAGGCGCCATCATCGCAACCTTTGGCGTGCTCATTGCTCTCCAGGCGGCGGCAGGAATGATTTGGGGTGGAGACCCGAAGGCATTTGTGCCACCTGTAGCAAATTCAGGCCTTGAATTTGCTGGTCGAATCTGGCCAGTGTCTTGGTATGACTTGTTGATTTTTGCGGTGACGAGTTTTTTAGTCGTCGTGCTTTCGTATGTTTTCACCCGAACATCTTTTGGTTTAGCGATGCGCGCTTCCGCACTTAATCCGGAAGTCGCACGGCTCTGTGGTGTTCGGGTTTCTCGGATGCTGATCCTTGGCTGGGCGCTGGCAGGATCCGTTGGAGCAATTGCTGGCGTACTCATTGCGCCGTCGGCAACTCTTTCACCCAATAGTTTTGATCTGCTCTTAGTGTTTGCTTTTACTGCAGCTGTGATTGGCGGTCTGGACAGTTTGGTTGGGGCTGTTGCCTTTGGTGTGGGTACAGGTTTGACGCTGTCACTGGTGACTGGCTATTCCGATGCGAGTAATGCCCCAATTGTTTCTCTCGTTCTGCTTGTTGTGATCCTTCTGATAAAGCCCGATGGTTTCTTTAGCCAGAGTAAGTCAAGGGTGGTGTGAGATGAGATCACGTTTGGCATTACATGCGTTCATCTGCATTGGCGCGTGGCTCGTTCTCACGTTGCTAAACAACGCGGTTGAACCGTTGATGAGCTATTACCTAGCGCTGGTTGCTATGTATGCAACAGCCATGTTTGGCATGGTCATTCTTGTTGGTCTTTCTGGGCAAGTCTCGCTTGGAAATGGCGCAATTATGGCTGTCGGTGCTTATGTATTTGCGTTGTCATATCAACACTGGAATGCAGTGATTTCCATGGTGATTGCTGGTTTTGCTG
>CAEZVB010000001.1_pt1 | contig 113167 bp, 104 predicted proteins | sample 7264631 | NCBI WGS metagenome assembly CAEZVB01 (sample SAMEA6813846, study PRJEB35770) | uncultured Actinomycetes bacterium | biome: Freshwater; feature: Freshwater reservoir; material: water | place: Czech Republic | collected 2017-05-23 | depth 0.5m m | reverse complement strand
CCTGGAGTTGCGGTCAGACCAGTTGCAGCGAGAACTGGATTATTCGCAGCTTCGAGAGCAGACAGCGATGCTGCAACAGCCGAGCCAACCATAAATGTTCGAAAAACGCGGCGTGCTCGTTCGTCCATGGGCTCATGTCACCACAAGAGATTCAGAAGAGGGTCGTCAACTCACATGCCCTACGTCTTGTGAGAGTGTTTGGTCATGAGCGTCAGGTCAGGATTTGCTCGCACTTTTGCCAGCGTGATTGCCTGCTTTATCACTGCGCTCATCACACTCAGCGCTTGCAGCACGTCCAGTCAGACACTTGAGGGTTCGCCACCGAGCTCTGCGCCATCCTCAAACGCCGCAACACAGGCTCTCACTTCGGTGATTCGTGGCCTCGATGCGGCTATCTACGGCTACGGAATAGTGGGATCGCACCTTTCTGGAACGGAGCAACGGCAAGCCAAGAAAGCCCAGACCGTCTTAAATCGTCAACGAGTAGCCTTCATGCTCGCGGTTGGCGCTCAGGTAAATCCAGAGGCTGTCGCTTACCAAATTCCATTTCCCGTCACTGACAGCACCTCGGCCAAGAAACTCGCAGCAATGCTAGAAGTCAAACTCATCCCACTCTTTACTACTGCCGCTCAGGTAACGACAGGCCCCATAAAGGCCGCGACACTTCTTGCAAAAACTCAAGCATCTGCTCGAGCTGCTACCTGGGCGGACACGCCAACGGTTCCTAATCCAACAGAAGGCACGCTAAATTAACGTTCGTTAAGTACGCGCATTTCATTGACAATATCCTCAAGCGCAATATCTCGTCGCTCACCCGTACGTCGATTCTTTACTTCAACGAATCCATCAGCCAAACGCTTGCCAACAATCACAATTGTTGGAATACCAATGAGTTCAGAGTCATTAAATTTTACACCTGGTGAAACAGATGTGCGATCGTCGTATAGCACTCGCACACCGACCGATTCGAGTTCAGAACCAAGACGCTCAGCTGCCATGAAGAGCGCCTCATCTTTTCCAGCCGCAATGAGATGAACATCGGCTGGCGCTACTTCACGCGGCCAGATCAGACCCTTGTCATCATGGGATTGTTCAGCGATTGCAGCAACTGCGCGAGAGACGCCAATTCCGTATGAGCCCATAGTCACGGTAATCAATTCACCATGCTCATCAAGAACTTTCAGCCCCACAGCTTCGGCATATTTACGGCCCAGTTGGAAGATATGACCAATCTCGATTCCACGTTCAATTTCAAATCCTGCACCACAATTTGGACAAGCATCGCCTGCACGCACTTCGGCAACGTCAATGATCCCATCAGCAGTGAAATCTCGACCTGCCACAAAGTCATAGAAGTGATGAGCAGCCTCGTCCGCGCCCGTGATCCAACGAGAGCCGTCAACAACACGTGGGTCTACGAGATAGCGAATTCCTGATGCCGATTGGGCACCAAGCTCATTTGGTCCGATGTATCCCTTGACCAGGGAGGGAAACTTCACAAAGTCAGCATCTTCAAAGGGTCGCGCTTCACTTGGCTGCAAAAGAGCTTCAAGGCGCTTCATATCGATCTCACGGTCACCCGGGACTCCAATAGCCAATGCTGATTGCGAGCCATCTGGTCCATCCACCATAAAGATCACATTCTTGAGGGTGTCAGCCGCAGACCATGGGCGATCTTCGCGGGTGAAATCGCGATTTGAATAGGACACCAATGCTTCGATAGTTCCCGATGCAGGTGTGCGCTCTTTATGGGTCGCTGGCACACCAGATGCATTGATTGACAGTGGAGCAACTGTGGTCACCGCTTCAACATTTGCTGCATATGCACAAGAAGGGCACCGAACAAAAGTGTCTTCTCCTACTGGCGTAGGAGCCAAGAACTCTTCGCTTGCGGAACCGCCCATGGCTCCGGACATCGCAGACACAATCACAAACTCAAGGCCTAAACGAGCAAATGTAGCGATGTATGCCTGGCGGTGCTTGTCGTACGAGATCTGTAGTCCGGCGTCATCTATATCAAACGAATAAGAGTCCTTCATCACGAATTCGCGGCCGCGCAAAATACCTGCACGTGGACGTGCTTCATCACGGAACTTGCTTTGGATTTGATACAGAGAAATTGGTAGGTCTTTATATGAGGAATACTCACCTTTCACCAACAATGTGAACATTTCTTCATGTGTTGGGCCAAGCAGGTAATCGGCCCCTTTGCGATCTTGCAGACGAAATAATGTGTCGCCATATTCAGTCCAACGATTCGTCAGTTCATATGGTTCGCGAGGTAGCAGCGCAGGGAAATGAACTTCCTGGAACCCTGCCGCATTCATTTCGGAACGAACAATGTGTTCCACATTGCGGTAGACCGCATAACCCAGAGGCAACCAGGTAAACACGCCTGGAGCTACTCGACGAATGTAACCAGCGCGAACCAGCAGTTTGTGGCTTGGCACTTCAGCATCAGAAGGATCTTCACGAAGGGTGCGCAGGAACAGGGTGGACATTCGTAGCATTGGCGCAGCCTATCGACTTCGGGCTCTAGAACAGGACCGTGGCAAACGTGCCTACTTGCTCAAATCCGACAGCGAGGTACGACTTACGCGCAGGAGTGTTGAAATCATTGACGTACAAAGAAACCGTGGGCGTGAACGTGGCTCTGGCCAATTCAACGATGGCAGCCATGCCAGGTATAGAAATTCCTTGACCACGAAGATGTCTCGCAACCCACACACCCTGTACTTGGCACACATGTGGGCTTACAGATCCGACTTCTGCCTTGAATTCGACGGCTCCGTCACGCATACGCCCAAAGGCTCGACCTGTGCGGATTAAGTCAGATACCCGCGCTCGATAGCCAGCACTGTTGCCACTAGCTACGGGAGAGACCCCAATTTCCTCGGTGAACATGTCGATCGATGCCGGTAAATATGCGTCTAACTCATCAATGTGAATCCGACGAACGTGTGGGTCAGCACCAATGTGGCTATCGGTGCTGATAGCCATCAATGGTTGCGCCTGCCTGACCGCTCTGGCTTGTCCCCAAGCCGGTTCAAGTAGTCGCCAAAGATCCAGCACCTCTTCGGCATTGCCAAGCATCGATGAAGAACGACGCATCCGCGGGCGCAAATAATCGGCGAATGCAGCCCTTGCCTGAGGAGTTGTCTCTATCGGTATGAGGTTGGCACCGCAATACATTGCAGCGATTAATTCGTCATCACGAAAATATCCAAGAATTTCGCCGCCAAGTTTCCATGGATCTACTCCACCGACCTGTACGCGCGAGTCAACAAAACAATGGGCAATTGGGTCGCGGGCTATGAGTGCAAATAATTCGGGTAGATGTTCTGGGAATACTTGCCTGATATTTCCCGCCATGATGATGAGTTCGGTTGCGAACTAGTGAGTTGTGACCTCAGGTGATCCAAGTTCTGTCATCTCAGCCGCTAACTTCATGGCTTCTTCAATTAAGGTCTCTACGATTTGTGCTTCCGGAACAGTCTTGATGACTTCACCCTTCACAAAGATTTGACCTTTGCCATTACCCGATGCAACACCGAGATCAGCCTCACGTGCCTCACCGGGACCGTTGACTACACAGCCCATTACCGCGACGCGCAATGGAACATTAAGGCCTTCTAGGCCAGCGGTTACTTGCTCAGCCAAGGTGTAGACATCCACCTGTGCACGACCACATGAAGGGCACGAAACGATCTCGAGCCCGCGCTGACGTAAATTCAAGGATTCCAGAATTGCGTTGCCCACTTTAATTTCTTCTATGGGCGGCGCTGAAAGTGAAACACGAATGGTGTCGCCGATACCGCGACTCAGTAACGCTCCAAATGCAACAGCTGACTTCACTGTTCCTTGAAAAGCCGGACCAGCCTCAGTCACACCAAGATGCAGTGGGTAGTCACATTGTGCAGCGAGCTGAACGTATGCCTCGACCATTACTACGGGATCATGATGTTTCACTGAAATCTTGATGTCTCGGAAATCATGCTCTTCAAAGAGTGAGGCTTCCCAGAGAGCTGATTCGACTAATGCTTCTGGTGTTGCTTTTCCATACTTTTGCAACAGACGTGGATCAAGGGAGCCCGCGTTCACACCGATGCGAATTGGGGTTCCTGCGTCTTTCGCTGCACGAGCAATTGCACCGACCTGATCGTCAAACTTTTTGATGTTGCCTGGGTTTACTCGCACACCGGCGCAACCAGCATCAATTGCTGCAAACACATACTTTGGTTGGAAATGAATGTCAGCGATAACGGGGATTCCGGATTTTCTCGCTATCTGAGGCAATGCATCAGCATCGTCTTGACTTGGGCAGGCCACGCGTACCACCTGACAACCAGCGGCGGTTAATTCGGCGATCTGCTGCAATGTGGCGTTTACATCTGAGGTCAAGGTCGTGCACATTGATTGCACACTGATGGGGGCATCGCCACCTACAGCGACCGGATGGGTTGGGTGCTTCAAGATCAACTGGCGCGATTTACGACGCGGGGCAATGATGCGAGGAACAGCCGGCATACCTAATTCAATGCTCACGACCTCATTATTGCGCCCTGGTGCTATCCCAGTGAGATTGGCTTGACCAAGTCGGCCCAAATCACGATTACACCCATGCCCACGAGAAGAATTGCCATCACATAGGCGACAGGCAAAAGCCTGGCTACATCGGCTGGGCCTGGGTCAGGCTTACCTCGAACCTTGGCAAACCAACGTCGCACTGCCTCGTAGAGCGCACCGGCAACATGCCCACCATCAAGGGGCAAAATCGGCAAGAGGTTAAACAAAGCCAGGAAGAGGTTCAGGGCGGCTGCAAGGCTCAAAAATGTGGCAACTTTGCCAAGTATGGGTTGGTCCATGGCAGCTATATCTCCACCGAGACGACTCACGCCCACAACACTCACCGGACCGTCCACCGCGCGCTCTCCGCCGCCGATCAGCGTATCTTTCACCAACTCATATAACCGCGCCGGAAGCGTGACGAGTGCCTGTGCCGATGCAGTAGTGATCTCCCACATGTACGAAGGAACGGAAGTCCAAGGTTGCGCCACATACTCCACGCCTGGGCTTATACCGACAAATCCACTTGGTGCTGTTTTGCCAGTGGGGTTACCCACTTCGTCAAACTCTGGTCGGTCAATCGATGTCACAGCTACAGGAACGACAACGATGGTGCCGTTGCGATTCACACCAAACACCACAGACCTGCCAGGAGACTGACGTAACTGTGAACTCACTGCTTCCCAGTTGGGAACTTTCACTCCATTAACAGTGGCGATGAGATCGCCCTTGAGTAAACCCGCCTGAACTGCGGGAGTTTTTTCTGTTCCGGTTGGACAATTGCCAGATGGAAGTGGTGCACCTGTTGGGTGCGTAACTGATGGCGTACATACCACCACTGATCCCACTTCCAATGACGGTTTTGGCAAACCAATGCCCACAAGGACGATAGAAAACAATACGGCGGCGAAAAGTAGGTTCATCGTGATTCCGCCGAGCATGATGATCACGCGCTTGCGAACGGGCAGCTTGTAAAAGACACGGTTTTCGTCACCTGGGCCCACTTCTTCCAGTGACTGTTGGCGCGCATCCGAAATCATTGAAGCAAAACGACCTGTCGAACTTCGTCGGAGCTGACCTTCAGGATCGTTTTTTAGCGGAGGCAACATGCCAATCATCCGAACGTACCCGCCGAGTGGAATCGCTTTGAGGCCGTAGGTTGTCTCGCCCTTGGTTTTTTTCCAGATTCCCGGACCAAAGCCGATCATGAATTCGGTGACCTTGACGCCAAAGCGCTTGGCTGGAATGAAATGACCGAGTTCATGTAGGGCAATCGACAAGGCTATGAGCAGAGCGAAGATAACGATGCCAATAACTTCGGCCATTACTTCACCTCATTTGCAAGTACTGCCGCCACCTCGAGCGCTCGAATTCGAGCCCAAGCATCAGCTGCTTTGACGTGAGCCAAGGTAACAGCGTTCCCTGACACCCAGGCGGATCCTTCACGATCATCACCCCCGGCAATGTGTTCGTCAACTACTTGCTCAACCGCCCGAATAATTGAGGTAAAGGCAATTCTTCGATCCAGGAAAGCCCCGACGCAGGCTTCGTCTGCGGCATTGAAGACTGCAGTAGCCGTTCCTGCTGCTTTTCCTGCCTTACGCGCAATACCAATCGCCGGAAAGGCCTGCTCGTCTAATGGGAAGAACTCCCACGTTGCTGCCTGCGTCCAATCACAACTAGGGATGACCCCGTCAACCCGATCTGGCCAGGCCATACCTAAAGCGATGGGCAATCGCATATCTGGAGGACTTGCTTGCGCAAGGATTGAACCATCACAGAACTCAACCATTGAATGCACGATTGACTGTGGATGGACCACTACGTCAATTGAATCAAAATCAATATCAAACAGCAGATGTGCTTCGATGACTTCAAGACCCTTATTCACCAGCGTCGCAGAATTAATGGTCACCAGCGGGCCCATCGTCCACGTTGGATGCTTGAGGGCTTGTTCGGGAGTAACCGAAACTAAATCTTCTTTGCTCCAGCCGCGAAATGGTCCACCTGATGCCGTCAGTAGTAGGCGCTTGACTTCGCTTGACGTTCCACCACGAAGCGCTTGGGCAAGAGCTGAATGCTCGGAGTCGACAGCCACGATCTGGCCTGGTTCAGCGATTGCGCGCACCAGGTCGCCGCCGATGATTAATGACTCTTTATTTGCCAAGGCAAGAGTTCGACCTGCCCTGAGAGCAGACAGCGTTGGTACCAGTCCCGCCGCTCCCGCTAACCCGTTGAGCACGACATCGCAGGGCCAGGCCGCAAGCTCTGCCTGCGCGTCGGATCCAGTCAAAACAGTGAGCGTGCGAACTTTCTTCTTCAAAGCCGCACAAGCAGCAGTGAATGCGTGCTGAAAGGGCTCCTGGGCTGATGGATCGGAGAGCGCGACTACTTCAACATCACATTCGGCAGCCTGCCGCGCAATCACATCAATGTGGCGGCCGCTTGCGCCAAGACCAACGATTCGGAAGCGATCTGGATTTTGGCTGGCAACATCCAACGCTTGGGTACCAATGGAACCCGTGGAGCCGAGAATGACAATGGCGCGCATGTGAACAGCGTACGACGCTGGCTATAGAGCCAGATCAGTCAGCACAAGGACACGCTCATACGTCAGATCGTCCATTGCTGAGCGGATACCTTCACGCCCTACGCCTGAATCCTTCACACCGCCATAGGGCATTTGATCTGCACGAAAACTCGGCACATCACCAATGATCACGCCACCTACCTCTAACTCGCGATGAGCTCGGAAAGCGTTCTGAATACTGTGCGTAAAAATGCCAGCTTGAAGCCCAAAACGCGAGGCATTTATGCGATTTATCGCATCGTCAAGACCATCAATGACTTGTACTACAACTACTGGACCAAATACTTCTTCACAAGCGACTTTCGAATCGAATGCGACTTCAGTAAGGAGTGTTGGAGATACGAAGGTCCCATGACGGGTTCCACCAACGAGCACCCTCGCGCCTGAGGCAACTGCCTCTTGGATCCAATCGTCAACTCGCTCTGCAGCGGCTTCATTAATCATTGGTCCTACGACCGTTGACTCCTCCCAAACCGAACCCGTTGGTAAGGACTTTACTTTCTCCACGAGCATGGGCATAAATCGATCAGCTACCTTGGTATCAACCATGACTTGCTGCACCGATACGCACGATTGGCCTGCTTGGTAATAACCAAAAGTTGCAACTCTTGATGCAGCCCAATCCAGATCAGCGTCGGATGAGTAGTCCCCCAGCACTACCGCTGCTGCATTTCCACCTAACTCCAAGGTGACATGTTTGCGCGGCACAGAATCTTGAATCTGGTAACCAACAACATCAGAACCGGTAAAAGAAACAACCGACAGACGCGGATCCTGCACGAGTTGAGGTGCCTGCTCGTTTGAAATCGGTAGCACTGACCACATCCCGGCGGGCAAATCTGTTTGCGCAAGTAATTCTCCAAGGAAAAGCGCACCCAGTGGTGTTGCTGGAGCTGGCTTGATTATGACCGGAGCCCCAACCGCAATTGCGGGAGCGAGCTTGTGAGCAACTAGGTTGATCGGGAAGTTGAAGGGAGAAATCCCTAACACCGGCCCGCGTGGGAATCGGCGGATAATCGCCGCGCGACCAGCTGTGGCGGGATCTGTATCGAGCCGCTGCATTTCACCACCGAAACGTCGTGCCTCCTCGGCAGCCCAACGAAAAGTCGAAGCAGCGCGATTCACCTCGGCCCGCGCCCACATAAGCGGTTTACCGTTTTCAGCGGTGATCAACTGAGCGGCTTCCTCCAAGCGTGCCAAGAGTTGAGTGCTGACATGAACGAGCGCTGCTGCACGTTGGGCAGCTGTGGTCGCTTGTGCAATTCCTCTGACAGCCCAAGCCGCCGCGATAGCTGTTTCAATTTGTTCTTGTGATGGCACCGCATGCGTACCCACGAGTGAGCCATCACCTGGATGGGTGACTCGCGCGATCATGCCATCAGCGCATGCCGAGCCGGCAACCCATGCTGGCCAAAGTTTTGCCCCTATGTGTTGAGTCACTTTGCGCTCACTGTTTCTTCTCGATGACCAAACTTTTGACCATGGGCAGATTCGAGTAACTCTAAGAACGGAACCGAATCGAACGCTTCTGGACCTAGCACCCCGACACCAGACCAGACACCTGTAGCCAATAATTCCAATGCAACAAGTGGGTTCATGGCGGTTTGCCACACCACAGCCTGTACGCCATATTCCTGCATCGTCCAGTCATTGTCAGCCACGTGATACAGGTAGACCTGGCGTGGCTTTCCGTCTTTACCAAGACCTGTTACCCAGGTGCCGGCGCACGTTTTGCCATGCATGAGATGGCCAATGTTGGCCGGATCAGGCAACACAGCCGCTACGACGTCACGTGGACTGACATTCACTCCGCGAACATTGACTTGATCGGTGCTATCCAAGCCAAGGGTGTGCAATGTCTTCAAGACACCAATGAATTCATCACCAAGGCCGTATTTGAACGTCACTCGCTTGCAATCAATCCATCGTGGAACGAGTACTACTTCTTCATGTTCGACATTGACGCACTCAACAGGACCAATGCCCTCGGGAAAATCGAATATTTCACTTTCACTAAAGGGTTCGGTGGTGAACCAACCGCGATCTTTTTCCCAGACGATCGGATCATTCAGACATTCTTCAATGGTGGTCCAGATCGAGAAACTTGGCGCGAATGCATACCCGTCTACAACAAGATTCGCACCATCGCGGATACCAACTTCATAGATTTCACTGAATAGATGGTCGGCCGCATATCGTGCGAATACATCAGCGAGGCCCGGCTCCACACCCATGCCACAGAGCGCAAGCTGTCCACGAGCTTTCCACTGATCTTCTTGAGCGAACTGTTCGTCCCCAAGCTTCACCCCTGGTCGAGAAAGGCTCATCGCCGTATCCATGTAATGCACTCCAGTTGCAGCACACGCATTGAAGATCGACATCACAAACCTTGGATCAATGACGTTGAGGACGTGGGTGATTTCAAGATCGCGAATGACTTCCACTAAAGCCGCGCCATCACTGGCATCCAGAGTCACCCCCCGAAAGCGATCATCACCAATACGTTCCACGAGGTCGGCTACACGTTTTTCCAAATAGTCCGCCACAACCCAGGACTCGAAGAAACTTCGACGCTTGGCTAGGAGTGCAGACGCAGTTCCCACACCTCCGGCACCGATGGCCAGAACTCGCATGGAAACCAACTTTCTCTCGTTAGCGAACGGAAAGGGACTTGCGCTTGCGCCAGGCCACGAATTGAGCACTCAGCACAATCACTAGTGCTGCAATAAATACCAGTGAGGCCAAGGCGTTGACTTGAGGAGGAATGCCACGTTGAGCTGCGCCCCAAATATAAATAGGGAATGTCACCAAAGTTCCGGCATTGAAGAAACTGATGATGAAGTCATCAAATGAGAGCGAGAAGCCAAGTAACGCTGCCCCCAGAATGCCTGGCAAGACCAATGGGAATGTCACATATCTAAAAGTTGCCGACGGCGATGCGTAGAGATCACGTGCCGCTTCTTCTAATCGAGGATCCATACCTTGTAAACGTGCCTTAACTGCAACAACCACGAACGAGATGATGAACATTATGTGAGCAATCATCACAGTGACTGGACCAAGCGGAAAACTCAAATTCAAGAAAAGCGCGAGCAGGCTCGAACCCATAACGATTTCCGGAGTTGCCATCGGCATAAAGATCAGCAGGTTTGTAGATGAACGACCTTTGAATCGGTATCGAACGAGAGCGAATGCAATCATGGTGCCCAGAATTGTCGCGAATAGGGTTGAAATTAATCCGATCTCAACACTGGTCACAAATGCCGAACACACACCTGGAACGCCACATATTTGCGTCCATGCATCAAGGGAAAATTCATTCCATGACAGATTGAATTTACTTTCCGGGTTATTGAAACTAAAAGCGATCACTACCGCAATGGGTAGAAATAAATACAGAAGCACCACAATCGCAATGGCACCAATGAGATGCTGACGTATCCAACGCATTAGACAAGGTCCTCCGTTCCGGACCTGCGAATATAAGAAAGCACCATGACCAGAATCACGGCCATTAATGCAAATGACAATGCGCTAGCCGTCGGGTAATCACGAAACTCAATGAAATTCGTTTGAATCACGTTACCGATCATCTTGTCTTTTGTTGAACCCAACAGTTCCGCATTAATGAAGTCACCGGCAGCAGGAATGAATGTCAGCAATGTTCCAGCCACGACACCTGGCATTGATAGAGGCCAGGTGACTTTGCGAAACACCTGCTGTGGAGAGCCATATAAATCATTTCCTGCTTCGATGAGTCGATAATCGATTTTGTCGAGCGACGCATATAGAGGCAGCACCATGAATGGTAAGAAGTTATACGTCAGCCCTGCAACGACCGCTATTCCTGTGTTCAGAATTCGACCATCCGGTAGTAAGTGCAGGGCGTTTAACCCAGAAGTAACTGGGCCATCATCAGCCAAGATTGTTTTCCACGCATAGGTGCGCAATAGGAATGAAGCGAAGGCTGGCGCTACGACGAGTACCAACATAAGCGAGCGCCAATTACCAGCTTTGAAGGCGATGAAATATGCGAGTGGATAAGCAATGACCAATGCGAATGCAGTTGCAAGCCCCGCGTACACAAACGAGCGAACAAACTGTGGCCAATATTCAGCAAGAGCATCGGTGTAGTTACTGAACTGAATACCTGGAACGTAGGTTCCTGGTTTACTCGCTGATTCCGCTTGCAAACTCGTCATGAAGAGAGTCACGAGAGGTATCACGAAGAAGATCGCCAACCAACCAAGCCCAGGTATCAGCAGTAAATAAGCGATTCGTGAACGTTGCTTTGATGCTTGCGCGACCTTGGTGGTGACAGAAGCAACCGGGACGACAGGAGCCATAACTTAGGCCTCCGTATCACTCTCGAGTTCCAGCACGGCGTGATCCAATCCAGCATTCAGCCCTTCAGCAGGATCAAGCCCGAAGGTGTGTTCAGGGGCCCAACCAAGAACAACTGGATCCCCTAGTTCACAGCGGTCCCCGACAATTGAGTTTTGCTCGAACGCAATGATCGACTGCCCCCAAGGAGTTTCCACAAGATACTGAGTTGAAACACCTGTGTAGGAAACGTCGGTCACCGTGCCGTAAATGCGGTTGTGGCCTGCGGGAAGTTTGGATTCATCGTGTGCGTCAAGCACCATAATCTTTTCGGGACGAACCCCGATCACAATTGATTGACCCGGGGCAACGTTGCGCTTGCTCGGAATCCTAAATCCAAGACCATTAGCAGAAACCTCGACAACATCGCCAGTCGAAACTTTCATCCCCTGAATCAAATTGGATTGGCCAAGAAAATTCGCGACGAAAATTGTTCGAGGCAACTCATACACTTCTGCTGGATGCCCCATCTGCTCAATACGTCCTGCATTCATGACGGCAACCGTGTCGGCCATGGTCATAGCCTCTTCTTGATCATGTGTTACATGTACGAAGGTTGTACCTACCTCCGACTGAATTCGCTTGAGTTCAATTTGCATTTGTCGACGCAACTTGAGATCCAAAGCACCAAGTGGCTCATCAAGGAGTAACACGTCGGGCTGATTGATCAGTGCGCGTGCAACTGCAACTCGCTGCTGCTGTCCACCTGACAATTGACTTGGCTTACGGCGAGCAAGAGCAGACAACTCGACCAGTTCCAGAATCGCAATAACTTGATCATCGACATCTTTCACGCCTCGACGACGCAAACCGAAGGCAACATTTTCGAAGATATCAAGATGTGGGAACAGTGCGTACGACTGAAAAACGGTGTTGACCGGGCGTTGGAATGCCCGCAGTTCAGTGACATCTTGGTCACCGATAAAAATTTGCCCGTGAGTTGGATCCTCCAGCCCAGCCACCATTCGCAGCGTGGTGGTTTTTCCACAACCCGATGCACCTAAAAGCGCGAAAAAGGAACCAGCCGGAATCGTGATGCTCAGATCATCTACGGCTTTGGTGCCACCGAATTGCTTCGTTAGGTTAACGAGACGCAGGTCCTCAACTTTGCGCGCAACCCCTCCGGGCATGCCTAGTTACCGATCGCTTTCTGGAATTCACGCTGATACTTGAGATCCTGTTCTGGAGTGAGCGTCATGAATACGTATGACTTATTCAAGGTCTCCGCCGTTGGGAATATCCACTGATTGTCGACCAATGCAGGGTCGACCTTTTGCATAGCCTCTTGCGCACCCTTGACCGGAGAGATGTACTGAACAAACGCTGAGATCTTGGCAGCGACCTCAGGGTCATAGTAGTAATTCATGAGCTTCTCTGCATTTTTCTTGTGCGAAACCAGCGGAGGAATCAACATGTTGTCGGTCCATAGTGTTCCGCCTGATTCCGGCATGGCAATACCGAAATCACTTCCTAGTTGAATCACGTCACCTGACCAACCAATGACGGCTACCACGTTTCCACTTTCCATGTCGCTCATATAGCTATTGCCTTCAACACTTCGGATCTGACCATTGTCGATCTGCGTACGAAGAGCATCAATCGCCTGCATGAACTGATCTTCAGTGAAGTTCGAAGGGTCATTGCCCTGCCAGGCCATGATGATTCCCATGGTGTCGCGCATTTCCGATAGGACTGTTACTCGGCCCTTAAGTTTCGGGTTGAACAACTGATCCACCGTGGCCAACGTGTCGGTACCAATCAATTCCTTCAGCTTTGACTTGTTCCAACCAAAGAGGCCAAAACCCGACTGCCAAGGAAGTGAGTATTCGCGACCCGGATCAAAAGCTACGTTCTGCAACTTATCGATCACATTTGCTGAAGCATTTGGCATCGCGGCCTTGTCGAGCTTTTGGGCGTAGCCACTTTCAATCCACAGGGCTGCCATCCAGTCAGTAAGTACCACGATGTCACGATCTATTGGCTGACCCTGCTCCAGCTGAGTGCGCACTTTCGCGTAGAACTCATTGTTGTCATTGATGTCTTCGTTGTATGTGACGTTGATTCCTGATTGCTTCACGAACGCATCAAGAGACGGGCGAGCACCAGTCTTTTCATCGCTATCCATGTAGCCCGGCCAATTCGACCAGTTAACTGTTTTTTCGGAGTCTGAAAGATCAGCCGCCGATGCTGCGGTTGATGCCGCCGCGGAGCCTGAATCGCCACTTGCCCCACATGCTGCAGCCACAGCAGCAACACCAGTAATCCCTGCAGCCTGCAAAATTCTGCGACGAGAAAGGGATGAACGCATCATTCCGGCGATCTCACGAGCGGCCGGTTCACGAAACTCGGACAACTGAACCTCCTGTGGGGCAACTGTTCCAACAGCGGGCGGACGGTGAAATCCATAACTTACTGCCACCCAATCCAGAATGCGCCCCGACCTGCCCTCAAACTTCTCGAGGAATTCGCTAGCCCTCCAGGCTAGCCATCACGTGCTTGATCCGGGTGTAGTCCTCAAAGCCGTACATCGATAGATCCTTGCCATACCCAGAGTGCTTGAACCCACCATGAGGCATCTCGGCAACGATCGGGATATGCGTATTGATCCACACGGCACCGGCATCGATGTATTTACTCATCCGGAGTGCTCTGGACACATTTGTGGTCCAAACACTGGCCGCTAAGCCATAGTCCACATCATTTGCCTTCTGGAGTGCGTCCGCTTCATCAGAGAATCGCTGGATTGTGACAACCGGGCCGAAAATCTCCTGTTGGATCATTTCATCGCTTTGTTCAAGATTTGCCACAACAGTTGGTTCGATGAAATAGCCACGTTCCCCTTGGCGCGCACCACCAGCGACGATCTCTGCATGCTTTGGCACACGGTCCAGGAATCCAAGCACCCGTTCCAATTGAGCCGCGTTATTCACTGGTGGAACAAAACCATCTCCCAACGGCCCGCCAATGAATGTTGTTTGGGTTGCCCGAGCTTGTTCGATCATGGCGTCAACGAACTCGTCGTAGACCTTGTCGCTCACCAACATGCGAGTTGCAGCGGTGCAATCCTGACCCGCATTGAAATATCCCGCAACTGCTAACCATTGCGCGGCAGCGGCGATGTCCGCATCTTCAAACACCACGACCGGAGCCTTACCTCCAAGTTCTAGGTGACTGCGCTTGAGATCACGTGCCGCTGACTCAGCAACATTCATTCCCGCCCTGACCGACCCTGTGATCGAGACCATGCTCGGCGTTGGATGTTCAACGAGCGCGCGCCCTGTTTCACGATTGCCACAGACCACATTGAATACACCAGGCGGCAAAGCGCCCGATTCAGCAATGAGTTCAGCCATGCGAATTGTGGTGACTGGAGTGGTATCGCTTGGCTTCAGCACAACCGTGTTTCCTGCCGCGATGGCCGGCGCAAATTTCCATACGGCCATCATCATTGGGTAATTCCACGGCGTGACCTGACCAATTACTCCCACAGGTTCGCGACGGATGAACGACGTGAATCCCTGCATATATTCACCCGCAGATTTGCCTTCCAACATGCGGGCTGCACCGGCAAAGAATCTGATTTGATCAAGCATCGGCGGAATTTCTTCCGTGGCGGTGACGGCAATTGGCTTGCCGGTATTTTCACTCTCTAGTGCATTGAGTTCATCAGCATGTGCTTCAAGAACATCGGCGATTTTTAGCATCGCTGCCTGACGGGCACTTGGTGTGGCATCGCGCCACCCGGCAAAGGCCTCGCTTGCAGCTCGATAAGCCTGATCGATATCGGCAGCGCTTGACGCAGGAGCGAGGGCAAACACCTCGCCCGTCGTGGGGTTGACTAATTCGGAGGCCTCGCTTGAGGCAGCCTGAACTGATTCACCGTTGATTACATTGCGCAAAACCCGCTGAGTCATGGTTGCTCCAATCCGAGACTGATCATAGATACCAATTCCTAAATCACCGCCCCAAGGCTCAAAATCCTTCGAAATCCGTAGTGAATCGCTAATTTTCCTTCGAATTCACTTGCAAAAGGGCGTTAAGACCCACACCATTAGGGCATGGCTCGCAAGGACGCGGCAGTTGTGGTGGACGAGGTGTCTCGTTCAATCATCGAGCAACTTCAAGAAGACGGGCGCCGCCCTTACGCAACGATCGGCAAAGCTGTAGGCCTATCTGAAGCAGCGGTTCGACAACGGGTGCAAAAACTCACGGAAGCCGGAGTTATGCAGATCGTTGCGGTCACCGATCCTGCATCCCTTGGTTTTTCTCGGTCAGCCATGGTCGGCATCACTGTGGATGGTGACATCGAAGAGGTCGCCGATCATCTCGAAGAGATTCCCGAGATTGATTACCTGATTATTTCTGCCGGCTCATTCGATCTGCTCGCTGAACTCGTGGTGACTGATGACGCTGAACTCCTTGATCTCATCAATGGACGCATTCGTGCAGTGCCAGGCGTTCGATCCACCGAAACCTTTGTCTATCTCAAGTTACGCAAACAGATCTACACCTGGGGAACCCGATGAATACAGCAGGCGAACGCAGTTATGCCGACCGAGCTCGCGACCACCTCTGGATGCATTTCACTCGTCACTCGCCATATTTCGACGGTGAAGAGTTACCCATCATTGTCAAAGGAGACGGCTGCTACTTCTGGGATGAAAACGGCAAGCGCTATCTCGATGGCATTGCGAGTTTGTTCAACGTGCAAGTTGGCCATGGTCGCGAAGAACTAGCACAAGCCGCAGCAACTCAAGCACGCGAACTTGCCTACTTCCCGGTCTGGGGTGTTGCGCATCCACGTGCGATCGAATTAGCCGAACGCGTTGCATCCCTTGCACCCGGTGATCTCAACCGCATTTTCTTCACAGGTAGTGGCGGTGAAGCAGTTGAATCAGCTTGGAAATTAGCAAAGCAGTACTACAAACTCACTGGAAAGCCAACGAAACACAAAGTGATTAGTCGCGATGTGGCTTATCACGGTACTCCACATGGCGCTTTGTCGCTGACCGGAATATCAGCTGCGAAGATCCCATTCGAACCGCTCGTTCCTAGTTCAATTCGCGTGCCGAACACTAACTTCTATCGCGCACCAGAACATGTCGCGGACGACCTATTCGCTTTCGGCCAGTACGCGGCTAATCGAATCGCGGAAGCTATCGAATATGAAGGGCCAGACAGTGTCTGTGCGGTAATCCTCGAACCTGTACAGAACTCCGGTGGATGTTTCGCTCCACCACCTGGTTACTTAGAGCGAGTCCGTGAGATTTGCGATCAGTATGACGTCTTACTTATTGCAGATGAAACGATCACTTCATTCGGACGTATTGGTGACTACTTCGCCATGAGTCGTTTTGGCGTGACTCCTGACATCATCACGTGCGCAAAGGGCCTCACCTCTGGCTACTCACCATTGGGCGCAATGATCGCGCATGAGCGCCTCTTCGAGCCCTTCAAGCACGGCACCAACACCTTCTTGCATGGTTTTACCTGGGGTGGTCATCCAACTTCTGCAGCGGTGGCTCTCGCCAACCTCGATATCTTTGAACGAGAAGGCCTCAACCAGCGTGTGAAAGACAACGAAGCGCTGTTCTTGCAACATCTCAACACCCTGCGCGATTTACCAATTGTGGGCGATGTGCGAGGCATGGGCTACTTCTATGGCATTGAACTTGTGAAAGACAAGGCCACCAAAGAAACCTTCAGCGAGGAAGAGTCTGAGCGACTCTTGCGTGGCTTTGTGTCCAAGGCCATGTTCGCAAACGGGCTCTACTGTCGATCGGATGATCGCGGTGACCCAGTGGTTCAGGTAGCGCCTGCGCTGATCGCTGGAGAAGAGCAATTCGAAGAGATGACACAGATTCTTCGCAGTGTGCTTACTGAAGCCTGGAACATTATTTAAATTATTACGCCTTGGTGCTTTTGAGAAGCGGCGTGATCGCATCCAGAACACGAACATCCTCAATGGTGCCTGGCACTGCTTCAGGTCGACCATCGGCAATGCCCCGCATCGTGCGGCGAAGGATCTTTCCGGAGCGAGTTTTCGGCAGCGCTGGAACTATCACTACTTCCTTAAGCGACGCAACCGCACCAATCTCATTACGAATTGACTGAACAATCTCTTTTTCTAACTGAACAGGGTCTATTTCTGATCCTGATTTCAGTACAACAAAGGCACGCGGGATCTGACCCTTGAGCTGGTCCTGCACACCGATCACAGCACACTCAGCCACGAGCGGGTGAGAGGCAACGACTGCTTCCATTGACCCAGTAGAAAGACGGTGACCCGCAACGTTAATGACATCGTCGGTTCGACCAAGCACGTATACATAGCCCTCGTTGTCGATCATGCCGCCATCACCAGTGGTGTAGTAACCATCAAACGTCGACAAGTATGAATCGATGTAGCGTTGATCGTTACCCCAGAGCGTGGGCAATGTTCCAGGCGGCATCGGCAGTTTGATCACAATTGAGCCTTCGACACCCGGCGCAACCTGTTTTCCTTCACCGTCCACTACGTGAACGAAGAATCCCGGAACCGCCACGGTTGGAGATCCCGGCTTTATTGTCATTGGCTCTAAGCCGCGCAAATTCGCGGCAATGGGCCACCCTGTTTCGGTCTGCCACCAGTTATCGATCACGGGAACCTTGAGGTGCTTTGTAGCCCAGTGATAGGTATCGGGGTCAAGTCGCTCCCCTGCTTGAAATAGCGCCTTCAATGAACTCAAGTCATAATTTGCGATCAAGGCACCTTCGTGATCTTCTTTCTTGATCGCACGAATTGCTGTTGGCGCACAGAAAAGTGCATTGATCTTGTATTCATCAATCATTCGCCAGAATGCTCCGGCATCCGGAGTTCCTACTGGTTTTCCCTCGTACATGACAGTGGTTGCACCCGCAATAAGCGGTGCGTAAACAATGTAGGAATGACCGACCACCCAACCAACGTCTGAGGCAGCCCAAAACACATCCCCTGGACCGATGTCATACACATTGCCAAGTGACCATTGCATGGCAACGGCATGACCACCGTTATCGCGGACAACGCCTTTTGGTTTTCCTGTGGTTCCTGATGTGTACAGAATGTAAAGCGGATCTGTGGCTTGGACACTCACACAATCATGGGGTTCAGCAACAGCCAGCAAATCAGCCCAGTCGTGAACGCCATCATGTAGTTGGGCCACTAACTCAGGTCGCTGGAATACAACAGTGGCAGCAGGCTTGTGTTGACTTAACGAGATAGCCTCATCAACCAACGGCAGATAAGCAATGGTGCGACTTGGCTCCACACCACAAGAAGCAGCCACGATAACTTTTGGTGCTGCATCATCTATGCGCGCGGCCAACTCCGCGGGTGCAAAACCTCCAAACACCACCGAATGGACAGCTCCTAAGCGCGCAGTTGCAAGCATTGCCACAACGGCCTCAGGAATCATCGGCATGTAAATAACAACTCTGTCACCCTTGCCTATGCCGAGGTTTGATAACACACCAGCGAATCGGCTGACTTGATCTAATAATTCCGTGTAACTCACAGTGCGTTTACTGTCTGTCACCGGACTGTCGTAGATGATGGCGTTGCGTTCACCATGACCAGCCAGCACATGGCGATCAACAGCGTTGAAACACGTGTTGAGTGCACCGTCGGGAAACCAACGAAAGATTGGTGCCTCAGAAGCATCGAGTGCCTGCTTTGGAAACGCATTCCAAGTTATGCCTCGTGCAGCGACCAGCCAAAAGTATTCAGGATCGGTCTCGGCCAAACGGTATGCAGCTTCATATGAACCCATATACGAAGTCTACGACTCTGCACTTTCTGAATCAGGCTTCGAAGATTTACGAGCAAGAATGGATTTTTGAGCCGTCGAAGACACGACTTTGAGCATCACAGCTATGAAACCAATATCAATCGCCATTTGGAGCATGCAGGCCATGCGCGCGCCATCACTCACAGGAGTGATATCCCCGAAACCGACCGTGGCCAAAACTGTGAGCGCGAAATAGAAGGCGGTGAAGTGATCAAGTGGCTCGGTGAAGGAAGCTGGATTTGATGCGGACTGCATGACGTATACAGCAGCAAATATCGCCAAAAAGGCAGCAGCGATGAGCACCATCGCCTCAATCGCGCGCAAGCTTGGGAATCGTGCATGTTGAATTTTGTGAATCTGACGCCGAAAAATATAGATGTATACGACGACCCCAATGCATAAGACACCTATGGGTAAAGCTATAGAACCATCCACTTGTTCAGGCACGAGGGACAGTGCCCACAGGATCACCGCTATCCCAAAGGCACCCCGCATGACCGAGCCGAAAATGATTCCAGCCAGTTGCCATGTTGAATAGTGAGCAAACGCTGGTGTTTGAGTCATCGTCCTTGCCTCTCAGGCAGAATTATTCGACTGTGGCTGCAGCAAGTTGACCGCAGGCACCATCGATTTCACGCCCACGAGTATCGCGCACCGTGACCCGCACACCTCGGTTTCGAAGAATGCGCACAAATGCTGCTTCATCTCGAGGCAATGATGCCGTCCACTGGGAACCCGGGGTTGGATTAAGTGGAATGAGATTGACATGCACAAGCTCACCTTCAAGAAGGCGTGCAAGTTTTTCAGCGCGGAACGCCTGGTCGTTTATACCTTTAATCAATGCGTATTCAATACTCAAGCGTCGATGCGTTTTATCGACATATTCCCAACAAGCATCAAGAACTTCAGCAATCGGATAACGAGTATTAATCGGAACCAAGGTGTCACGGAGTTCGTCATCAGGTGCGTGTAGCGAAAGTGCCAGAGTTACAGCCATACCTTCATTAGCCAGATCGCGGATGCGAGGAACCAAGCCAACAGTGGAAACAGTTATCCCGCGCGCGCCAATGCCCATACCGGCTGGTGCTGGGTCATTTATGCGATGCAAGGAGTCAATTACTGCGTTGTAATTGGCCAGTGGCTCTCCCATACCCATGAATACAATGTTCGAGACCCGACCAGGTCCGCCGGCAATTTCATCGCGCTCTAATGCGCGTGCACCTGCAAGAACTTGCTCAACAATTTCCGCGGTCGAAAGATTACGTTGTAGACCACCTTGACCTGTGGCACAGAAAGGGCAGTTCATGCCACAACCTGCTTGGCTTGATATACACATCGTTACGCGGTCTGGGTATCGCATCAAAACACTCTCAATGAGAGCACCATCATGTAGCCGCCACAGAGTCTTCACTGTCTGGCCTTCATCGCATGCAATTGTGCGAACAGGTGTTAACAATGTTGGAAGCAACGCTTCTTTCACTGTGCCACGGGCATCTGCTGGAAGATCAGTCCACTCCTCTGGGTTGTCAGACAGACGATTAAGCCACTGCCGTGAGACCTGATCTGCACGAAAACCCGGTAGGCCCAATTCCTTGAAGGCTTCTTTGCGCGCCGCCAGATCAAGATCCATCAGATGCTTAGCTGGCTTACCACGGCGAGGTGCTTCGAAAACAAGTTCGCCTGGCAGAGGTGGGGTTGTCATACCGATCCTAAGAACAACGTAAATAACGCCCACGAGGTGAAGGCGTTTGGAATAAGTGAATCAAGTCGGTCCATGATGCCACCATGGCCTGGAAGTAACCGACCCATGTCTTTGACACCCATGTCGCGCTTCACAGCCGACTCAGCAAAGTCACCCGCAGTTGCGGTAATCGTCAGCACAATGCCCGCAATCGCTCCCTGCCACCAGGGTGCGTCAAGCAACCAGACGAACCCTGCCATGCCCAGAGCAATTTGCAAGATGAACGAGCCAACCAAGCCTTCCCATGATTTCTTTGGGCTGATCGAGGGAGCAATTGGATGCTTACCAAAAAACACACCTACGGCATAGCCGCCCACGTCATTGCCTACTGTCAGTGCAACGAATACCAGAACGCGCAACGGGCCGTTGTCAGCAGACAGTGTCAACATTAAGAAACTTGCCATAAACGGTAGATATGCAACTACAAACAAACTCGCCGTTACATCTTTCACGTAGCCGTCGCTCCCGCGAGGAATGCGCACGAAGATGACGGCGAGAACTGTGATACCCATAACTACTGTTTGGCCTGTCAGCCCATACCAAAATGCAGCAAGCGGCATGACTGCGGCGGCTAAAGCAACTGTGATGCGCTCGAGATGAATCCCCGACTGCTTGAAGGCATTGCTGAATTCCAAAACAGCAATAACCATCGCCACGGAGACCAGCACACCAAACGTCCACCGATAGGTAAACAACGTAAGACAGATCAGAGCAATGAGCCCCACACCGGTCGCGATTGCAGCAGGCAAGTTCCGCCCAGCCCGCGGCTTGCGGGCTGGAGCCGACGAGCCGACCGGATCAGACACCACTACACCTCGAGCAGTTCTGCTTCTTTGTGCTTCAAGATTTCGTCAATGTGTTCAACATGCTTGTGAGTGATCTCATCGAGATGCTTTTCGCCCCGACGCACATCATCTTCGCCGACATGTCCATCTTTTTGTAGTTTGTCGAGTTGGTCTTTGGCTGATCGGCGAACATTTCTCACCGAGATTCGTGCATCTTCAGCCTTGTTCTTTGCAACCTTGATGAACTCCTTGCGGCGCTCTTCGCTCAGTTGCGGCAATGAAACTCGAATTATGTTGCCGTCAGAGGTTGGGTTGATGCCAAGATCGCTGTCTCGCAATGCTTTTTCGATTTCGTTAAACGCGCTTTTGTCGTATGGCGTAATGATGATCATGCGAGCTTCCGGGATGGCAATGGATGCAAGCTGAGCTACGGGCGTGTAGGCACCGTAATAGTCAACGACAACCTTGTTGAACATCGAAGCATTTGCACGGCCTGTGCGAACGGTTGCGAAATCCTCACGTGCAGCAGCGATGGCTTTGTCCATCCGCTCTTCAGCATCCATTAAGATCTCGTCGATTTGCTCGCTCATGTAGTGCTCCTAGATTCAAACGTGGGTAGACATGAAATTACTGGGTCGACACCAAAGTGCCGATAGTTTCACCGCGTACAGCTCGAGCGATATTGCCCTCAACAAGCAAGTTGAACACCACGAGTGGAAGATCGTTATCGCGACAAAGACTTATTGCTGTTGCATCCGCAACTTTGAGGTTTTGGGTCAACACATCGTCATGAGTGAGGCGGTCGTAACGCTTTGCATTCGCGTTGGTGCGTGGATCATCGTCATAGACGCCATCTACACCCTTGGCCATAAGGACCACTTCTGCACCAACCTCAAGTGCACGTTGTGCTGCAGTTGTATCGGTAGAGAAATACGGCTGACCAAGTCCAGCACCAAAGATCACTACCCGTCCCTTTGACAGGTGTCGCATGGCCTTGCGCGGAATGTACGGCTCAGCAACCTGTCCCATCGTGATTGCCGTTTGTACACGGGTTTCAATCCCAGCTTTTTCACAGAAATCTTGAAGTGCAAGGCAGTTCATCACCGTGCCAAGCATTCCCATGTAATCGGCACGCGCACGATCCATACCGCGCTCAGAGAGTTGGGCTCCGCGGAAATAGTTTCCGCCGCCAATGACCACGGCAACTTCAGTGCCACCGTTGACGACATCTGCTATCTGGCGTGCTATCGATGCGACCACATCAGGATCAACACCAAGGCCTCCACCACCTGCGAAGGCTTCACCGGAAAGTTTGAGGAGTACGCGACTCCAACCACCTTCGGGAACCGAAGGCCAGGTCGAGATAGTTCCATCAAGGGACGGCTGGACGGCTCCTGAACTTGAAGATTGAGCCATCGCTGTAATCCCTTCCCTGTCTCGACCTGACCTTACCGGGCTTTTATTGACCGATCTCGATTCGAGCGAAACCTGTTACTTCGGTATTTGCTTCCTTGAGGACTGCAGCCACTGTCTTCTTCTGCTCAACCACGCTTGCCTGCTCCAACAGGACGTTGTCCTTGAAGAAGCTGTTCACTCGGCCTTCGATGATTTTTGGCATTGCTGCTTCTGGCTTGCCTTCTTCCTTGGCAGTTGCCTCGGCGATGCGGCGCTCAGTTTCAACAGTTTCAGCTGGCACTTCTTCGCGGGTCAAGTACGAAGGACGCATGGCAGCAATCTGCATGGCAGTCGCACGAGCTGCTTCTTCGCTACCGGTGTACGCAACTAGCACGCCTACCTGGGCTGGAAGGTCAGCTGAGCGCCGGTGCATGTAGACGCTGACAGGAGTTGGAAGAACAGCAACACGGCCGATTTCCAACTTTTCGCCAATGACGCCGGCCATTTCGCCGATCGCTTCTTCAGCTACGCGGCCGTCGGCAAGCTTGACTGCCTTTGCGCCTTCAGCATCCGTCACATTGTTCGCAACAACAGCCTGTGCAATTGCGTTAGCAAGAGTCAGGAAGTCTTCGTTCTTTGCGACGAAGTCAGTTTCACAAAGTAATTCAACAAGCACGTTGTCGATATTTACGACAAGTCCGTTTGAAGCTTCGCGCTCTGCGCCACGCTTTGCTGCCTTTGCGGCACCTGAAACGCGCAGGATTTCAACGGCTGCGTCGAAGTCGCCGTTTGATTCTTCCAAAGCCTTCTTGCATTCCATCATGCCAGCGGCCGTGTGGTCGCGAAGCTTCTTTACTTCAGCGGCAGTGATATTCGCCATGGTGATGTGAGTCCTTATGTTGTGTGGTCAGTTCATGTTTCAGTGGCCGCCCGACGTATCGAGCAGCCACTGAAATGAGTTATGCGGTTGGTGCCTCTGTAGCAGCGTCAGCTGCGACGACGGCTGCTGCAGCTTCAGTAGCTGCTGCTTCTGCGCCAGCGAGAAGCTCACGCTCCCACTCAGCGAGTGGTTCTGCAGCTGCATCGGTGTTGCCGCTTGCGCGGTTTGCGCGAGCCAACAAGCCTTCTGCAACAGCATCCGCAATGACGCGAGTCAGCAATGCAACTGAGCGGATTGCGTCGTCGTTCCCTGGGATTGGGTAGTCAACTTCGTCTGGATCACAGTTGGTGTCGAGCATTGCGATAACTGGGATACCAAGCTTGTGAGCCTCACCAACTGCGATGTGCTCCTTCTTGGTATCAACTACCCAAAGTGCTGATGGGGTTTTCCCCATTTCGCGGATACCACCAAGGGTCTTCGAAAGCTTGTCCTTCTCACGACGCATCATCAGGAGTTCCTTCTTGGTGAAACCTGAGCCAGCAACCTTGTGCAGGTCCATGACCTCAAGTTCCTTCAAGCGTTGAATTCGCTTTGACACAGTCTGGAAGTTGGTGAGCATGCCGCCCAACCAACGCTCATTGACATACGGCATGCCAACGCGAGTTGCTTGTTCAGCAATTGCATCGTGACCCTGCTTCTTGGTGCCAACGAACATGATGGTGCCACCGTGAGCAACGGTTTCCTTCACATATTCGTAGGCAGCATCAATGAAGCCCAGTGACTGCTGCAAGTCAATGATGTAGATGCCATTGCGTTCCGTCAGAATGAAACGCTTCATCTTTGGATTCCAGCGACGGGTCTGATGCCCGAAGTGAACGCCGCTATCGAGTAGCTGGCGCATGGTTACAACTGCCATGACGGCACTCCTTTAGCGCGCAAGCTTGCGCTTACGCATCGGTTCTTGGCTCTCACCGGTTGGCTTGAGCCCCTGACGATCCACCGAGCTGCACCTACCGAAGTAGGACCGAGCAGCTCGTCTGCACCACTGGGTGCAGCACGGGATCGTGCGAATTCCCCATTGCTGAGGTGGATTCATTCTAGGGCCTAGCGACCTGTGCTCTATCCACAGGCCAAACCAGCACTGGGCTGCCATCCACAGGCGGGAAATCTGGATGGATTCAGGTGCTTTTTCACCCCAAGATGGCCAAATGTTTCTACAGGTTGTGGCTCTGGCGACTGCCACTTGGCTGGCACCCATCCCTGGCGCCTTGGTTGATCAGGATTTCAATCCGCCCACCAAGGCGTGGGGTGCCGGTCATCGAGGGGTGGATTTTGAGGCTGAGCCGGGAACCGAGGTGCTGGCAATCGGCCCGGGCACGGTGCGGTTCGTTGGTGATATCGGGGGCAAACCGGTGGTTGTTATTGAACACCCAAGCCTTGGACTGCGATCGACCTACGAGCCCGTGGTCGCAATCGTTGAGGTTGGACAGGTGGTTACTACGGGCGACCCGATTGGCGAAACAGCGCAAGAGGGCGGGCACTGCGCTGGCCACTGCTTACATCTAGGACTCAAAGGACCGGGCAAGCATGACTACCGAAATCCCATGCGGTTCATCAACGACGGTTTCGCCGTACTGAAAGCGCCCAACTCCTAATTGTCAGCTGCCCTCGGGTGCGCTTGGTCAAACGCCGAACGAAGACGCTCAACTGACACATGCGTATAACGCTGGGTGGTTGCCAACGAAGCATGCCCAAGAAGTTCTTGAACAGCCCGCAGATCCGCACCGCCTTCTAAAACATGCGTGGCTGCCGAATGGCGCAAACCATGCGGTGCGAGCGTTGGGACATCTGCTGCCCCAGTGAGGCGAACGACCACCATGCGCGCGGTTCGTGGATCTAGTCGGGCACCCCGAACTCCTAGGAATAACGCTGACCCCGACTGCTCGTGTGCCAAATGCTCACGCGCTGCCACCCAGACCTCGAGTGCCGTCTGCGATGGAACGCCAAATGGCACAACGCGCTCTTTGCGACCCTTACCCATCACTCGGAGTGTGCGACTCCTCCACTGCACATCATTGCGGTCAAGCGCGCACAGTTCAGATACACGAATGCCAGTGCCATAGAGCACTTCGATGATGGCGCGATCACGAATAGCAACAGGATCACCCTCGAGGCTTTGTTCTGCCGCGAGATCCATCACCCGCGCAGCTTGGGATACATCCAAAATTGTCGGCAGCTTTTGCTGAACTTGTGGACTCTTCAATCTACGCCCTGGATCTATGTCAACCAATCCACGGCGCTCACACCACGAAGTGAAAGCACGCACTGACGCTGCTCTTCGGGCGATTGTGCTACGCGCATGACCAGCTGCATGTTGTTCACCTAGCCAACTACGCAACAAAGACAGATCAATCTGTATGACTTCCTCGCATTGATGCGAGGTTGCGTAAGTCAACATCTCGCAGACATCAGATGAATAGGCACGAACCGTATGTTCACTTCGGTCACGTTCCAAAGTGAGAAATCGAACGAAGCCATCTAATGCAGCAGCAAGTGCTGGCGCGATTGGCATTTCGTTGGTTTTCACTCCCCCATGGTCGCAAACGATCTGCCCTTCGCACGTTCAGGCGCGCACAAGTCGCCAAAGATGATCCTCTTGCCGAATGAAGCCCTCGACTTCCAAAACACCAAGTGCAATCAGCACCTCTCGCAGTGACAAGCCAGTCGTCAACATCAAGACTTCTGCAGGTTTTCCACGTCGCAATGGCACAGCATCGAGCACCTTTTTTTGTATTGGCGTGAGCACATCAGTCGGGCGAGATTGAACGGACTCAAGATTTGAGGTGAGTTGCTGGTCACCAAGCATCGCCGCAACGTCTTGCCATTGCGTGGCAAGAATCGCTTTGCCTTCATTGATGAGTTGATGGCATCCAATTGATGCGGGAGATGTCACCGCCCCAGGGACAGCAAAAAGTGGGCGATTTAATCTGTTTACAAAATTAGCCGTCGATGTGGTGCCCGATCGTGAACCAGCTTCGACAACTACCGTACCCCGACTCAGGGCAGCAATAATCCGATTACGCGACAAGAATCTCTGCCGCATTGCAGGTGATCCAGGTGGTGATTCAGAAATCAATAGTCCAGTGTCCGCAATGTTTGCGAGTAAGGATTCATGGGCACGCGGGTATGACACATCCACTCCGCAAGCGAGTACACACACGGTGACTCCACCGACACTGAGCACTCCTTGATGCGCTGCCCCATCGATTCCCAACGCTCCACCAGAAATAACCACCCAGCCTCTATCTGACAAGCGTGCACTCCAGTCACGAGCAACGAAGCGCCCATATGGCGAGCAATCGCGAGCACCAACTATCGAAAGGGAGCGCACTGCCGCCAGCCGTACATCAGGAGTACCCACGACCCAGAGCACAAACGGGCGTTCATGCCCTAAGTCATTGAGTTGACTGGGCCATTCAGGGGAATCTCGAAACACGAGCCGCGTTGAGCAACGGTCAAGCTCTCGAACTGCTGTGGTGAATGAGAATGCACGCAACCTGGCTTGCAAGCCTTCCGACTCTCTTTTAGGAATTAATCCTCGTCGAATCGCTTCGATTGCTTCAATCGGGCCAACTTCTTCAATGAAGAATTGCATGCGCTCATCATTGGGTTCTATGACGTGCGCCAGTAACAGTAATGCTTCGTTGGTGTCCATCAGTCGAAACTCTCGCCTCGCATTGTCAAGGCAAGTGCCATATGTTCTGCGCTCACCACATCAGCATCTTCTAAATCGGCAATGGACCAAGCCAAACGAAGCACACGATCACTCCCTCGTGGGTTAAGCCCTGCGTTTTCCGCAAGCGTGAGAAGGGCCATTGCTTTGCCTGTCGGGGAATACTTGGTGCGCAAGATATTCCCTACTGCCTGTGCATTAAGGTCCCAAGATTCATCGCGCCAACGATGCGATGCTTTCTTGCGCGCCTGACTAACTCGTTCAGCTATGACGGCGCTGCTTTCAGCTGATGGCATCCGAAGATGCGCATTTGTTGGTTTGGTCAACGTCAAACGAATATCAATTCGATCCATTAACGGGCCTGAAAGTTTATGGCTATATCTACGCTTCGCCGCAGAATCACAGGCGCAAAGGCTAGCCGCACCCGTTGCATTGCCACATGGACATGGATTTGCAGCAAGAACTAGCTGAAATCGCGCAGGTGCATTCACCACATGACCAACGCGCATGAGAGCTAGGGTTCCTTGCTCTAATGGTTGCCGCATTCCTTCGAGCGCCGGCCGCGCAAACTCGGGTGCTTCATCAAGAAAGAGCACCCCGTGGTTGGCCAAACTCAGAGCACCTGGAATTAATACACCAGCGCGCACCGTACCCAACATTGCACCAGTTGAAATTGAATGATGTGGGGCGATCAAAGGAGGTCGGTGGATTAAACCTTGCCCTGAGGCGATTCGCCCAGCCAATGTGTGCAGCGACGTAACATCAAGGGCTTGCTGATGTGTGAGATCCGGAAGAATTGTGATGAAGCGTTGCGCCAACATTGTTTTACCAACACCTGGCTCACCTACCATTGCGATGTGGTGACCACCCGCCGCCGCTACCTCTAACGCGAATCGAGATTGTTCATGCCCTCGAACATCACTGAAGTCGCCAAAGTCGTCTATTGACACCTCAACCCGTGCACTCCTTACCGGCGCACCAACTCCTTCACCACGCAACACTTCCACGACATGACGCAGATTTTGTACGGCAACTACTTCAACCCCGTGGATTTCGGATAACTCACCAGCATTTTCAACACTTGCCACGATGCGACGTACGCCATGGCGATGCGCGGCAATCCCAACTGCCAATGCCCCAGGTACCGGTTTGATTGCACCATCGAGTCCGAGTTCACCGATGTACACGCATTCGGTAGCAAGTTGGGGTAGTTGATTCGATGCCACCAGAAGGGCCAGCGCTATAGGTAAGTCCAACGACGTACCTGTCTTTGGTAAATCAGCTGGACTCAATCCGATGGTGATACGTGAATTAGGCCAGGTAAAACCAGAGTTAACGAGTGCAGAACGTGCCCGCCAGCGTGATTCTGAGACTGAGGCCTGTGCAAGACCAACGACACCAACAGTTGGTAGACCTTGCGCGACGTCAACTTCCACTTTGACCATGAGGCCGCTTAGCCCCGAAGGAACTACCCCCCACGCTTGCGCCAACGTCATGACAAGTCGCGCAGGTGCTCGACGACCGGCCCGCCCCAGGCAGGTTGGGTCACACTCACGAGGTCGATGCGTACATCAGGGATATAGACCTGGTGCGCTTCAAGCCACCGATAGGCCAACCCTCGTAGACGCCGAAGTTTTCGTGCCGTTATTGCCTCGGCAGGTGTACCTACTTGATGTGAGCTGCGGGTTTTGACTTCGCAAATCACTAGCGTGCCTGAATCCCTAGCAACTATGTCGATCTCACCTACATTGCAGCGCCAGTTGCGTTCCAAAATATGCATTCCGGCTTGAAGCAAAAACTGCTCTGCGATGTCTTCCCCGTACTTTCCTAATGCCTGATTACGTCGCATCTCGACCTCCCGAAACCAATGTGGGATATCAAGACCAGCAACACCAACGTGTCAGGTCAATCTGTGGACAGGATCCACGAACATCAAAGGTTGGGGATAACTTTTAGTAACAACTCACCGAGGTCGGTTCTATCTCGTCTACAGAACGGTCATACGTCCAAAACTGCATTCTGGCTTTTTGGCCGGATCTGATTGAATTTACGGAGTCAATCGAGTCATCCACGACGGTGCTGCCATTGAGGAAATTGACATTGACATATGCCCCATCTGGACAACCTTCCTTACTCACGATGTCAAGAGTCCAGTACCAACATGAGGGCCCTGACCCGCAAGGATCTTTAGCACCTTTAATCCACTTGCCTGCGACTTCGTCGGTCATTTCGAAAAATCCTTTGGGGAACCATGGAGCTTCCTGGGTAAGCAGATCTGAAACTTCAGGTGTCGCTGAAGGTTGCGGTGCCACAGTTTGTTCAGACGTGCTACCCGAGCACGCACTTACAAATAGCAACATTGGTACCGCGATGATGAACCTTCGCAAGAGTTTCAATTCGACCACCCTCGTTTTGCCGTGGACTCCAAATATTTATCGACATTTTAACCACAGAAGACATCGATACCCCTTGGAAGGATCAAACTCCTAAGTCAACCCAGGTAGCTTCCAACTGCGTCGATGTTCTATTGACGCACCGTGCGCAGCTAACGCTGCGATGTGTCCAGGAGACGCATAACCCTTGTTGTCTTCCCAGCCATAGGCTGGATGAACGCTCGAAAGCTTTACCATCATCGCGTCGCGCTCAACCTTTGCCAGCACACTGGCAGCAGCAACCGAGACACATGTGCGGTCTGCTTTCACCTGAGTGATCACTGGCGGCACTGAACTCAGTACATCGCTACCCAATTCGAGAAAAGACGCTTGCTCGGGTGGAGTGAACCAATCATGACTACCGTCCAGGAGAACGACTGCCGGTTCAGTGTGCAATTGAACGAGGGCTCGATGCCCTGCAAGTCGTAGCGCTCCGATTATTCCGAAGTCATCAATTTCCGCAGGACTGGCGTGACCAACTGCGAAGTCACATGCCCATTCTCGAATTTTTGGAACAAGTGCATTTCGGACGGCAGGGGAAAGTTCTTTACTGTCGCGCACTCCTTGAAGGGAATTACGTACGGTTGCATCGATCACCACGATGCCAACGCTTACTGGACCCGCGAGTGAGCCTCGACCTACTTCGTCGACTGCTGCGAGACTGACGTAACCATCTTTCAGTAGGCCTCGCTCAACACTCAAGTTGGGACCAGTCATGGAAAGTGCGCCTTACTGAGTTGCAATAGTTGTTGCGTTATTCAGCGCGGGGTTCGCGAAGGTTTCTGGAATAGGTAGTGTACTCAATCTCTTAATCGGCCACAGTACGACAAATGCTCTGCCAACCACATTATCCACGGGCACACCGCCGCTGTTGTCTTCAAGGTGATAGCGCGAATCTCGTGAGTTTCCGCGATTGTCACCCATAACAAAGATCGAATCCTTTGGCACAGTGATATCAAACTGAATCTGATTTGTGGGTTGTACAACGTACGGCTCATCAAGAGCAACGCCGTTGAGGACAATCCGTTGTTGCGTATCGCAGCACACCACATGATCGCCAGCAACACCAATTGCACGCTTCACCAAATCGCTACCGCTGTCGCTTGGCACTAACCCAATAAAAATCATGAAAGTATTGATTGCTCCACGCACACCAGTTGGTCCTGGCTCTGGTGCGCCGAGCCATCCACCTGGATCACGGAAAACAACTACTTCACCTCGCGAGACACCACCAAAGTGCGTGGTGATCTTGGAAGCAACTATTCGGTCGTTCGGCATCAGAGTGTTTTCCATTGATTCACTCGGTACATAAAAAGCTTGAACCAAGAAAGCACGCACAATTGCCGACAACACAAGGGCACTGACGACGATCACACCGAATTCACGTAATCCAGCAAGGAAGCCAGTCTTCTTTGCGCCACTCGGTGCCGCTTCGTCTTCGACCTGCTCTTCGGTGCTCACTGCGCCACCTTTGCATACGAATCAGGAATGGCAACACTGCCCCAACGCGACGGAGGCCACACAACTGCCATCACTCTCCCGACCACCTTTGAAGTGGGAACCATCCCGCCACCAGGATCACCAAGGTGCGCTCTGGAGTCAGCACTTGCAGACCTGTGGTCACCCATCACCCACAACTTGCCCTCGGGCACTACTGCATCGAAGGCCATCACACTGGGCGCGTCACCCGGATAGAGATACCTCTCATCAAGTGGCACACCATTGATCAGCAGTCTGCCTTGCGCATCGCAACACTGCACGTGGTCACCTGCAACACCAACGACACGCTTCACAAAGTCACTGCCATCGGGAGAAACCACACCTAAGGACTGACCAAGGCTGACGAGCAAACCAGAAATGGGATCACGGGTAGTAGCGGAATTGGCTGGAACGAAGGAGTCCGTTCCGTCGAAGACCACGACGTCGCCACGTTCTATTGGACGTGAGTGGTAGACCAAACGGTTGACTAACACGCGATCGCCGACATTCAGCGTGCTCTCCATTGATCCCGAAGGAATGGAGAATGGCTTAACAACGAAAGCCGATACGAGCAACACCAATACGACTGCACCCAACAGGGTCAGTGGCAGATCCCACCGAGAATGTTTGGGCACAGCGAAAGGACTAGTCCTCTGACTTGGTAGGTGCGTTGTCGCGCTTCTCGCGGATCTTGGCTTTCTTGCCACGGAGATCGCGGAGGTAGTAAAGCTTTGCGCGACGCACATCGCCACGGCTGACAACTTCAATCTTCTCAATGATTGGAGTGTGCAGTGGGAATTTACGTTCAACACCGGTGCCATAAGAGATCTTGCGAACTGTGAAAGTTTCGCCAATACCTGAACCGGAAATGCCAATGACTACGCCCTGAAAGAGCTGTACACGAGTCTTGTTGCCTTCGACGACCTTGACGTGCACCTTGAGGGTGTCGCCAGCGCGAAATTCTGGGATGTCGGTACGTAGGCTGGCTACGTCAACAATGTCGAGCGTCTTCATGATCATTCACTTCCTGCAGGAGCCACAGGTCTCCCACGGTGGGGTTAGAGGAAATTGCTACCCATGCATCCGAGTCCCCTGTGGCAGAGCACCGGCGCGGTGGGCCCCAGAAGTGTGCCACAAGCTGGCTCTAGACCCCAACTCGCCTCACGACTAGCCCCCCCCTGATCGGCTGGGGCTCATTGTTCTCGGGCGCAGGAATGCCAAAACTAAAGATCTGGGCGCATCTCATCTGTACGTAGCTGTGCCTGGTCACGTCGCCATTGGGCGATGTTTCCATGATGGCCACTCATTAATACTTCAGGCACAGCAATGCCACGCCATTCTTGTGGCTTGGTATACACGGGACCCTCAACCAGCGCGCCATCTTCAGTCAGTGAAAACGAATCATCGATTGCACTTGTCTGGTTGCCCAACACACCTGGGATCAGGCGACCAACAGCTTCAACAATGACCATCGCTGCGACTTCACCACCGGCCAGCACATAATCGCCAATCGTTACTTCTGCAACGCCATTCCAATCATCACGCGTGGCGTAGTGCTGCATCACGCGCGTATCAATACCTTCATAACGTCCACATGCAAACACCAGCCATGACTCTGTGCTCCAAGTTTGGGCGAGCGACTGGGTGAATCGCTCACCTGACGGCGTTGGTACAACCAGTGTTGGTTTGCCTTGACCCGACTCTCGAATCTCGTCAAGTGCGCTCCCCCAAGGCTCAGGCAGCATCACCATGCCTGGTCCTCCGCCATAAGGCGTGTCATCAACGGTGTTGTGGCGATCATTTGTCCACGTACGCAAGTCATGTAGTCGCAGATCTATGAGTCCACTTTCAACAGCTTTTCCAATGAGCGAGAGCTGCAACGGCGCGAGATAGTTCGGAAAAATGGAAACAATGTCGATACGCATGATTACTCCGACTCGACTGAATCGAGATCTTCAAGTAAACCAGCAGGCGGGTTGATCACGATGCGCTTGGCAACGACATCAACAGTTGGCACAAATTGGCCAATGAACGGGATGAGTACCTCTGAGGTGTCTGCTCGAGTAACGCTGAGCATGTCCTGACTTGGTAAGTGAATAACCTCAGTAACAACCCCAACTCGAGTGCCGTCGATCAGCTCAACAGCGCAGCCCTCAAGCTGATCGTCATAGAACTCATCTGGATCGTCAGGCAACTCGCTGGGATCGCGATCAATCTCCAACAAGGTATTGCGCAAGGTCTCCGCCCAGGAACGGTCATGAATACCTTCGAACTTGATTAACAACCGGCCAGAATGCCAATGGACCGCTTCAACTGTTAAGAGTTGAAGCGGTCCATCAATAACAAACTGTGCGCCAGGGGCAAATCGCAAATCGGGTTCATCCGTACGTGGTTCAACGGTGACTTGACCGCGAATCCCGTGTGGCTTACCGATGCGTCCGACAACGACGCGCATGGTCAGTTAGCGCTCAGCTACGTCGAGGAAGTCGATTCGCACGCCACGACCGCCATTGAGGGCAGCCAAGACATTGCGAAGCGCAGTCGCCGTGCGACCACCACGACCGATAACACGGCCCATGTCTTCTGGATTCACGCTCACATTAAGCGTGGTACCGCGACGCTGAGACTTTTCTGAAACGTTGACATCTTCTGGATGGTCAACGATGCCACGCACGAGGTGACCTAAGGCCTCTTCGAGCATCAGGCCGTGGTCTCTTCTGCTGCTACTTCTTCTGCCACTACTTCAACGGTGGTTTCGGCAACTTCTGCCTCAACTACGGCTTCAGCAACGACTTCGGCTTCAGCAACTGCGACTTCTGCGACAACTTCTGCTGCAACGACATCAGCGACAACTTCAACTGGTGTCTCAAGCTTTGGCTTCTTCACGAGCTTTGGCTCGTTCGCTGCTTCTGCAACTGCTGCTTCGTAGACCGTGAGCTTGTTGACCTTTGGAGGTGCAACCTGGAGGGTTCCTTCGGTGCCTGGAAGGCCCTTGAACTTCTGCCAATCACCAGTGACCTTGAGGATGGCTTCAACTGCTGGGGTTGGAAGTGCACCAACTCCGAGCCAATAGAGCACCCGCTCACTCTTCACCTGAATGATGCTTGGGTTCTGCAATGGCTGGTAGATGCCGATCTCTTCAATCGCGCGACCATTACGAGCGGTGCGTGAGTCAGCAACAACAATTCGGTACTGCGGTGCATGGGTCTTGCCCAAGCGCTTCAACTTGATCTTTACGGCCACGGCGGGCTTATCTCCTGTTGTGTAAGGCGGTGCAAGTTCACATCTGCGTGGGGACACGTCAGCGAACGAAAACCTTGCGGACTGCTGCGCCTTGGGTTGAGAGGGTCCCTCGGTGCAACAAGTGCCCACTTAGTCTGCCAGATCCGCAGAGCAGCCACGACCACGGCACCTCAAAACAGCCTATTGGCCAAGGAGCTTCTTCAATTCCGGTGGCAATGAGCCCAAATCTGGTGGTGTCATGTCGCCTGCCGCAGTGTCAATGGGGCCGCCAACTGCACGCTTGGCCGGGTTACCGCTGCGGCCTTTGGCCCCCTTGGCAACCTTTTGCTGCTTGGGCATTTTCCCTTTGGATTTCTTGCCGCCACCCATGCCAAATCCAGGCATTCCTGGCATGGCGGGCATGCCGCCCTTGCCCATTTGCTTCATCATCACCTGCGCCTGGGCAAACCGCTCCATCAGCGAATTGACCTCTTGCACCTGTGTGCCAGAACCCTTGGCAATACGAGCACGTCGGGAACCGTTGAGCAGTTTTGGATCCTGACGCTCAGCAGGGGTCATCGACTGGATAATCGCCGCCACGCGGTCAAGATCCTTGTCATTCACCTGATCGAGCTGAGCCTTCATATCGCCCATGCCAGGCAACATGCCGAGCACTTTGCCAAGCGAACCCATCTTCTTGACGGCCTGCATCTGCTCCAGGAAGTCATCCAGAGTGAAACTCTCGCCCTTAGCAACCTTGGCCGCCATGCGCTCGGTTTGCTCAGCATCAAAGGCGCGTTCGGCTTGTTCGATGAGCGTGAGCACATCGCCCATGTCCAGAATGCGACTAGCCATGCGCTCTGGGTGGAAGGTTTCAAAGTCTTCAAGTTTTTCACCCGTTGAAGCAAACATGATGGGCGCACCGGTCACGTTTTTTACCGACAGTGCTGCACCACCGCGAGCATCACCGTCGAGTTTGGTCAGCACTACGCCATCAAAGCCAACGCTGTTCATGAACTCTTGCGCAACCCGAACGGCGTCTTGACCGATCATCGCGTCAACGACGAACAAGACTTCATCAGGATTCGCTGCGGCCTTAACTTGCCGAAGTTGATCCATCAACTCGGCGTCAATTGCCAAACGGCCCGCGGTATCAACAATGACAACGTCATGAAGCTTTTGTTCAGCGAATACACGCGCATCACGCGTTACCTTGACTGGGTCACCGACACCACTACCAGGTTCAGGCGCAAACACGGGAACGCCGGCACGCTCACCAATGACTTTGAGTTGATCTACCGCATTTGGACGCTGCAGATCTGCTGCAACCAAGATCGGTGTGTGACCTTCGCGCTTGAGCTGCACTGCCAACTTGCCGGCCAGCGTGGTTTTACCAGCACCTTGAAGACCTGCAAGCAAAATGACCGTTGGTGGATTTTTCGCGTAGCGAATTGTTCGCGTTTCGCCGCCAAGGATTGCGACAAGCTCTTCGTGAACAATCTTGACAACTTCTTGAGCTGGATTCAGCGCTCCTGAAGCTGAGGCATCCAAAGCGCGGGTTTTTACTACTGCACAGAATTCACGAACAACCGGAAGGGCAACGTCAGCTTCAAGTAAGGCAATGCGAATTTCGCGAACGGTTGCATCCACGTCTGCTTCAGTGAGCCGTCCCTTACCCCGCAGACCTTTGAAGGTAGCCGAGAGTCGGTCAGAAAGGTTGCCAAACACAGGGCTCAGGGTAACGGCTGAAGTAATTCGCCCATCACCATCACCTTGACAGCAGCCGCGTGTTGCTCACTGAGCGGGTTTCCTTGACGATCTACGAGGAAAAACACATCCACCGCATCAGATCCGAGGGTAGAAACCCGGGCGCCCATAATCGCCGCATCGGTAGCAGCGATAGCCCGAGTCACCCGGTAGAGCAGGCCAGGGGCATCGTGAGCACGAACTTCTAATATCGACGTGTGCTCTGAAGCATTTTCAACGATGTCCACTACGGGTGCAGCAGCCACAACGGTTGGTCGGTAGGCCTCGTCTCGCTTACGCAAACGTTCCGCGATGTCAAAATTTCCGTCAATTGCATTCTTTAACTGGTCAGTCAATTTCTCCATGCGCGGCAATTCACCAAACATCGGATGAACGCTCCATACCTGAACGGCACGCTCGCCAACCGTCATCACTTTCGCCGCGCGCACCTCAAGTTGATTCACTGCAAGTACGCCCGCAACGGTTGCCAGTAAACCAATGCGGTCAGGAGCAACCAACGTGAGTTCGTGGCCATCAGCGACTTCATTCATAACCACCCAAACGCCAGGCTGGTCGATGGCTACGAGTTGATCCTCGGTGAGCTTGGGTTGTTCAGGAAGAGCCCGACCAGCGATTGCTGCATGTGATCGGCGAATGAGGTCTTTAATCAAACTCTGACGCCAGGTACTCCACATTGCTGAACCCGTGGCGATGGAATCGGCTTCGGTCAGAGCTGCGAGGAGATCTAACGTTTGTGAATCAGAAATGCGTTCGGTTATAAATGCGACTGTTGCCGGATCGTCTAGATCACGTCGCGTTGCAGTTTCTGCTAGCAACAAGTGGTGACGCACCACGGTCACAACCATTTCAATGTCTTCTGGCTGAAAACCCATCCCCTGCAAAACGCCTTCAACGAGATCTGCGCCCACTTCACTGTGGTCACCATCGCGCGCTTTGCCAAAGTCGTGAAATAGCGCGGCTAACAGCAACAAATCTGGACGATCAACCTTGCGCGTTAAAGCGCTAGCTTGAATGACACACTCGACTAGATGGCGATCAACGGTGTACTTGTGTAGAGCATTGCGTTGCGGGGCTGAGCGCAACACGCTCCAGCCGGGTATGAGTGCACTAATCGCATCAACCTGGTCAAGGGCTTCCCATACTGGGAGCGTTGCTGCTCCTGCTCCGAGCAACGAAAGGAAATCATCACGTGCTGATTGATTCCAAGGAGTGGTCAGCGCTGGACTCTCATGAGCTAAGCGTGAAACAGCGTGTGGAGCCAGCGGAATCCCCGCTTGTGCAGCTGCAGCCGCCGCCCGAAGGAGTAGACCTGAATCCTTTTCTGGCCGCGCTTCGATAGCAAGGACTGCCTCTCCTGCTTGAATCACCACACCCTCAGTCAGCGGCACTCGCTCAGGGCCGCCCTTTTTTAGTGCACGCAGACCAGGTCGACTCGTACGCGTTGTTAATCGCTGAACTCGATGCCATGTGGTGTCTGACGTATAGGCAATCACTCGCGCTGATGTGTATACCTGCCGCAAGAGCTCGTCTGCGTCTTCTATCCCTAAAGCCTGGGCTACGGCATCCTGCTCTTGTAAAAGCAGTCGATCGCTGTTGCGCTGAGTAACCTGATGTAGGGCGTCTCGAACATCTTGTAAAAATATGATGCATTCTTGCCACTGCATTTGAGTGACATCAGTGATCATCGAGGCTGAAATTGCCCGAAGCACTGTAGCTTCGCGCAAGCCTCCGTAAGCCTCTTTGAGATCTGGTTCCAACATATTAGAAAGCTCGCCAAAACGTTCACGTCGTTGATCGACAAGTACGCGTAACTCCCCGACTCGCCTAGAGGCTGTTGCTCGCCAATCGGAATAGATAGCTTTTTTCAATTGATCTGCAATGACCGGATCGCCGGCGATTACACGCATATCCAAGAGACCAAGGATGACCTTGATGTCCTCGCTCGCAAGCCTCCTGGCTTCTGCAACAGTTCGAACACTGTGATCTAAGGACAAACTTGAATCCCAAATTGGGTACCAAAGTTCTTGTGCAATAACTGCAGCTCGACGGGGGTCTATTCGGTGCAAGAGCACCAGATCAAGATCACTTCCCGGGGCAAGTTCTTGACGACCATGGCCGCCTACCGCAACGAGACACACGCCATCGGCAAGCGGGTGTGAAGCCGAAAAGACACCTGACAACCAGGCATCTGTGAGCTCTGTTAATTCAAGGCGACGTCCTGGACCGAAAGGTCCAGGACGTCGCACGAGGGCGCTTCGAGCGCTGATGAACTGCTCACTACTGAACGGTTCACGGGCGCTGGGCATATGCCTATTGAATTACAGAGCGTCCGTGCCGCGTTCGCCGGTACGTACTCGGACGACGGATTCGACTGAGGAAACCCAGACCTTGCCGTCACCAATACGTCCGGTTTGCGCAGCACCAACAATGGCGTCAACCACGCGGTCAGCATCGGTATCGTCTACGACGACCTCAATGCGAACCTTGGGAACTAGGTCAACGGTGTATTCAGCACCGCGATAGACCTCGGTGTGGCCACGCTGACGGCCGAAACCACTTGCCTCTGAAACGGTGAGACCGTGGATCCCGGCTGCTTCAAGTGCGACTTTGACGTCTTCAAGCTTGAATGGCTTGATGATCGCTGTAATGAGCTTCATGATTAGTTCTCCTCTCCGCGTGCTGCCAAGTGACCGTGACCCATGCCCGCAAAGACACCGCCACCGCCGCTGTCGCCGAACTCGTATGCCGATTCAGCATGTTCTGCCAGGTCAACGCCCGTGATTTCATCTTCTTCATTGACGCGGAAGCCCATGGTGAACTTGATTGCATAACCGATGATGAATGCCACGATGAGTGAGTAGGCCAGTACCGCAAATGCACCAACTGCTTGCTTCCCAAGCTGCTCAGCTCCGCCGCCGTAGAACAAGCCATTGACTGCCGCTGGAGCTGCATCGGTGGCAAGGAAGCCAATGAGCAGTGTTCCAACGAGACCACCCACGAGGTGGACGCCAACAACGTCAAGCGAGTCATCGAACTTGAAGAGGTACTTCAAGCCAACTGCCAAGGCACACACCACACCGGCGATAACGCCGAGGATGATTGCGCCAATTGGCGTAACTGCCGAACATGCAGGGGTGATGGCAACAAGTCCTGCAACGATGCCAGATGCAGCACCAAGGGATGTTGCATGACCATCACGGATCTTTTCAACAACCAACCAGCCAATTGCTGCTGCGCAAGTTGCGATGAAGGTGTTGTAGAAGACCACAGCTGAAGTGTTGTTCGCTGCAAGAGCTGATCCTGCATTGAATCCGAACCAACCAAACCAGAGCAAGCCAGCACCGATCATGACCAAAGTGAGGTTATGAGGCTTCATCGGCTGCTTTGGCCACCCGATTCGACGTCCCAGCACAATTGCAAGAGCAAGGGCTGCTGCACCAGCGTTAATGTGCACCGCGGTACCACCAGCAAAGTCGATCACGCCAAGCTTGAAGATCCAGCCACTTGATGCCCAAACCCAGTGAGCTACTGGGAAGTACACAAGTGTTGCCCAGAGAGCAGCAAAGAGCATCCATGGCCAAAAACGAGCACGATCTGCAATTGCGCCCGCGATCAGACCAACAGTGATGCACGCGAACATTGCCTGGAAAGCCACAAAGGCCATCGCAGGGTATGTCGCTTCTGGGTTATCAGTAATAAGGGACGTCAACCCAATGTTGTCTGAAACGTTGCCAATCCATTCGTTATCCGTGGCTCCAGCTGCATCCGTACCGAATGCCATGCCATAACCAAAGAAGGTCCAAAGAACGCCAACGATGAACAACGCGCCCATAACCATCATGAGCATGTTCAGCACAGACTTTTGCCGAACCATGCCTCCATAAAAGAAAGCGAGGCCGGGGATCATCAACAACACCAAAGCCGCTGAGGTCAGCAGCCAGGCTGTGTTGCCTGTATCTAACGCCGATTTCATTTCCAGTCTCCTTTCGAACCACGGGATGTGGCCGGTCGCGTATGTCGACAAGGAGGAGAGTGTCGTGCTGAGGTTTCCCAGAGTGACGCCGTTGATTACCGTCGCGTCACGAAATCACGGCTTAAGTAACGTCTGTGTTAACGAATAACCGGTGTCGACTAGGAATGTACGTGGGTGAGTGTCGCGTACACCATGTCAGACCACATATGCGCCAACCCCAAGCGTTGGGTATCACCCATACGCCCTGGTGACATCGCCGTGACACCGAGAACGAGGCCCAAGGCAATAACGGAAAAGGTTTCAGCCTGCTCGCGATTGAGTTTTTCCCCTTGCAGATTCATGATGGTGTCAGCCATGGCCATGACGAGCTCGTGACGCGCTTGTTCAATGCGTTCACCGACTCCTGGGTTCATTCGGGCGTGTGCAAGGGCTTCTAGCCGAGCCCATCGCACTTCATCTCGCTCCGCACTAAAGATTTCTTTGGCTTGTTCACGAACTGCAATACGAAGTTGATGCAAATCGGTGGGAAAGTGCGCAAAAGCAGCAAGGTCACTGGCGACAAGCCCTTTAAAAATGCGCGCATACGCTTCAGCGACAAGATCTTCACGATCAACAAAGTACTTATAGATCAGCGCTGCACTGACGTCTGCATCTCGGCAGATGTCTGCGATTCGCACCTCATGGCCAGCTTTTAGACAGGCTTCAGTAGCAAGTAATAGACGCTCACGACCAACGGGACGAGGTACTTCAGCTACTACTTCAGCCATGAATAATCGCCTCCACAAACTCCACTGCGTCAAATGGCGCAAGATCATCTGGGCCTTCGCCCAAACCAACGAGCTTGACGGGCACACCAAGTTCTCTCTGCACCGCGATCACGATTCCACCTCGAGCCGTTCCATCTAATTTCGTGAGTACAACACCAGTGACGTCAACTACCTCAGCAAAGACTCGGGCTTGGACTAGACCGTTTTGCCCAGTGGTGGCATCTAACACCAACAAAACTTCATCGACGGGCGATTGCTTCTCGATGACTCGCTTAACCTTGCCTAGTTCATCCATCAAGCCGGTTTTCGTGTGTAGTCGACCTGCAGTGTCAATCACAGCGGTGTCCAATTCAGCGGCCATCGCGGTCGAAACTGCATCGAAAGCGACTGCAGCTGGGTCTCCCCCTTCAGGCCCACGCACGACGGGAGCGCCTACCCGATCACCCCATGTCTGCAATTGCTCGGCTGCAGCAGCTCTGAAGGTATCCGCAGCACCAAGCAGCACCGTTTGATCATCGGCAATCAGCAACCGAGCGAGCTTGCCGGTCGTGGTTGTCTTGCCGGTGCCATTAACGCCTACAACTAACACCACTGCAGGTCGGCCTTCAATCTTGGTGTTCAAGGAGCGATCAAGATTTGGATTGACGAGTTCAAGCAAGCTGGACCGAAGTAATTCGATCAGGCGCTCTTGAGTGGGATGACCTTCGACCTGCACTGCAGTGCGAAGTTTTTCCATAAGTTCCCGAGTGGGGGTGACACCAAGATCTGCTGCCAGCAACGTCTCTTCGATTTCGTCCCAAGTGCCAGCATCAAGATTGTCTCGCCCCAACAAACCCAACAGGCCTTTACCAATAGCGTTATTTGATCGCGCAAGCCTGGCGCGCAACCGATGCATACGCCCAACAGCGGGGTCTGGAATCTCAAATCCCAGAATTGCTACTTCCTGATCTGGCGCTTGGGTTTGCGTGAGCGGTTCCGGAACAACAGTGAGCGCATCGGAAACCACGATTTCGTCAATTGCTTGGCGAGGGGTATCTCGAGGAATCGAATCGTCATCACCAACGCCTGGTGCGTAATCGATGCTAGAACGCGGTGCTAACGATGTTGTCCTCTGGCGACGAGCAAGCACCACACCAACGACTACGAGGGCGACAGCGAGGACGGCAAGAACTATCCAAACCAGTGAACTCATGAGGCAGTTGCAGACTCACGTAAACGCTGACCAATGACCTGTGTGACACCGTCGCCACGCATCGAAACACCATAAAGAGCGTCTGCGATTTCCATCGTTCGCTTCTGGTGAGTGATCACGATTAACTGTGAGCTATCGCGCAATTCTTCAATGATGTCGATGAGGCGTCCAAGGTTGACATCGTCAAGCGCGGCTTCAACTTCGTCAAGTACATAGAACGGTGACGGGCGTGCCTTGAACAATGCCACGAGGAATGCAACAGCAGTAAGCGAACGTTCGCCACCGGAGAGTAGTGAAAGACGCTTAACTTTTTTGCCTGGAGGACGAGCTTCAACATCTACACCGGTGGTGAGCATGTTGCTCGGATCAGTCAGAATCAATCGGCCTTCACCGCCTGGGAACAAACGGCTAAAGACACCCTCGAATTCGCGTTCAATTTCGGTGTATGCCTCGGTGAACACCTGCTCAACGCGCGCATCAACTTCCTTAATGATGTCAAGGAGGTCGTCACGCGTGCGGCGAAGATCATCAAGCTGTTCAGACAAGAAGCGGTGACGCTCTTCCATCGCATTGAACTCTTCAAGAGCCAATGGATTGACCTTGCCCAGTAATGCCAAACCACGCTCTGCTTCCTTTAAGCGCTTTTCTTGCTCAACCCGAACAAAGGGATACGGCTGAGGTTCTGGAGCGTCTTGCGGAACTTCGTCACCTGGAACAACCAAGCTTGGTGGAACCATCTGGTCTGGACCGTACTCGGCTGTAAGTACGTCTGCTTCAATCCCAAATTCTTCCATTGCGCGATCAACAACCTGCTCAATGCGCATCCGCTGCTCTGCTCGTGCAACCTCATCTCGATGAACCGAATCTTTGAGTAAATCAAATTCAGCTGTGAGTTCACGAATCTTGGCTCGCACAACTACCAAGGATTCATCACGTTCCTTGCGCTGCTTTTCCGCAAGTGCACGATCTGCACTGGCTTGAGCCACTGATACTTCAATGCGTGAAAGTGCTGCCTTCGCGCCACTGAGCACTGCTTGGGCCGTCACCAGATCACGTGCGCGTTTCTCACGGCGTTGAATCGCGGCAACCCGAGCCTCTCGCTCTGCATTCGCCGCGCTTTCAAGCTGTTCTGCACGAATACCTACGGCTGTAACACGCTCTTCACCCGTGCGCAAAGCCAAACGAGCATCTACTTCAGATTGACGTGCAGCTTTTGCGGCTTCCGCAAAGGCTTCGCGCTGATCATCTCCGACTTCTACTTCGGGTTCATCTTGCGCAGCAATCAAACGAAGGTGTAACTGTTCGTGGTTCGCAACGTCAGTACCGTGCGCAACCTCAGCAGCGGTCAACGATGCTGAGAGTCGATCCGCTTCAGCTGCGGCAGCACGAGCAACCTGACCTAGCTGGCCCAATTGCTCTGCAACAGCCGCCATACGCGCATCGGATTCATGTAAGCCCGTTAATGCCTGCTCGACAGATACTGCTGCAGCTTCTTGAACTTGCTTTGCTGCAACCATGTCGAATCGAGCACGTTCCGCACTATGCACGGCTTCTTGTAATGCAGTTTCGGTTTCGTCGTATGCGGCCTGAACTTCAAGCAAACTCAAAGTGCTCTGAGAACCGCCGTGCACAACATCACGAGAGAAAACATCGCCTGTAGGAGTGACGAATACCAGTGAGGGGTGTAACTGACTGTGTTGTGCGGCGATCTCCACTGACTCAACGAGCACCGCACCGGCGAGTAAGCGATCGACTACGGATCGAAGTGAATCATCACAACGCACCCGATCGCGAAGCCAGACGCCAACGGGAGCGCTCTGGCGTGATTCATGTGGCGCGTTGAAGTCATCACTGGCTACTACGAGCGCGGCTCGGCCAGCGTCTTGTTCCTTTAATAAGACCAATGAACTTACGGCTGCTTGCACGCCTCGCACGACCACAGCATCGGCCAGATCCCCAAGCACTGCCGCAACTGCAGCTTGCGCACCATGGTCAATATGAAGTTGCTTTGCCAGAGGTCCAACAAATCCTGGAACTCGATCTGACGCTGCGACTAACGCTCCACCAGCATCTTTGCGGGTAAGCGACATCGACAACGCTTCAAGTCGAGCACTCAATGCAGCGCGCTCGCGCTCACTTGTTGCCTCAATGCCACGCAAACGCTCAACTTCTGCATCGGCAGCTATAAGCGCCGCTTCAGCTCGCTCATGATGTTCATCGAGACCAACTTCGCCTTCATCAAGCCCGGCAACTTGGACCTCGATGGCTTGAAAATCTGCCTGAGCTTTATCTCCACGTGATGTTGCTTCGCGAATTGACTCGCGCAAACGATCAAGTTCGTGGGTGCGCGCTTCGACTCTGGATGCCGCCGCATTCACCTGACCACTCAAGCGGACCAACGCTTCACGACGTTCTGTGATCGCTTTTTGAACAGATGCAATCCGACGCTCTTCAGCGGTGAACGCCTCTTCAGCTAACGCACGCGCAACTGTTGCTCCAGAAAGCCCATCACGTGATGCTTCAACTTCACGACCGAGCTCGAACTCTTTGGCTCGTAAGGTGCGAGCCTCCGCATCGAGTTGCTCTGGATCACGACCTGGATTCTCATCGGCTGCTTCTGGCTGCAAATTGCGCACGCGTTCGGTACTCAGTTGCACCAGACCCACAAAACGTTCGCGTAAACCGCTCAATGAGAACCAAGTCTCTTGAACAGCCTCAAGTCGTGGAGATTGCTCGAGCGTCACCGCCTCAGTAGCGGTTTCCTGCTCCCGCAAAGCCGCTAATGCGCTTTCCACTACGTTTTGACGCGAACGTAGGGCCGACTCATCCGCGACTTCAGCAGCAAGCGCCTCTCGCATCTGCACAAGATCATCTGCCATCAAACGTAGACGTGCATCGCGCGCATCGGTTTGGATCACGACTGCGCGGCGAGCAACTTCTGCTTGACGGCCAAGTGGCTTTAACTGACGGCGAAGTTCAGTGGTGAGATCGTTCAAACGAGTGAGATTGGCTTCCATGGAATCCAACTTGCGTAATGCTTTTTCCTTGCGACGACGGTGCTTCAGGACGCCCGCGGCTTCTTCAATCAGGCCACGACGTTCTTCAGGTGTTGCGCGCAGAACCGTGTCGAGCTGACCTTGCCCAACGATCACGTGCATTTCGCGGCCAATACCTGAATCACTGAGGAGTTCTTGGACATCAAGCAAGCGGCAAGCAGCCCCATTGATTGAATACTCAGATCCACCGTTGCGGAACAAGGTACGAGCAATCGTGACTTCGGTGTAATCAATGGGTAGAGCCCCATCAGAGTTATCAATCGTCAAGGAGACTTCAGCACGACCAAGCGGTGCTCGACCTGCGGTGCCCGAGAAGATGACGTCTTCCATCTTGCCGCCACGAAGACTCTTGGCACCCTGTTCACCCATGACCCAGGCCAAGGCATCAACAACGTTGGACTTTCCTGAACCGTTGGGACCCACCACACAGGTGACCCCAGGCTCGAAATGCATGGTTGTGGAAGACGCGAAGGACTTGAAGCCCTTCAGGGTCATACTTTTGAGGTGCACAATTCTCCGCTGGTCAGGCGCGGGGAAGAGCGCTGAGGTCGAGTCTTGGAAGTCTATCTCTCAAGGGCCCGGCAGCCCGGCTGGAATCGAGCGAGCCGTTTGAACTTTCCAAACGTGTGCGTTTCAGGCCACAAGGGTTCGCGCGAGAAAGACCATGTATGGGATTCCCACGACCATATTGATGGGAAATGTAATCGCCAAGCTGCAGGTGATCGCCAGGCCTTCATTGGCCCTAGGGAGGGCTAGTCGTACAGCGGCCGGCGCTGCAATATACGAGGCGCTAGCACACAGCACGCCAAGCATGCAGGCTCCTCCCGCACCTAGACCTACAGCCAAACCTGCAAACACCCCTATCGACCCTGCTACGAGTGGGAACAACACAGCAAAGAGAACTAGCCCTGGCCCAGCAGAGGCAAACGACGAGATGCGTTTTGCAACAGTCACACCCATTTGGAGTAAAAACAGACTCAGCATTCCGATGAAAATGTCCGCAAAGAATGGTTCGGCGCTCTTGAAGCGTTCAGGACCCGCGGCCCAACCGATGACTACACCACCGACAAGAAGCACAATCGAAGGGCTCGTGAGCACTTCGCGCGCACTCGCACTTAGCTCACGAGGTTTTCGACTGTGCGATCCGGCCAGCATGAGCCCAACGATGATTCCGGGAACTTCCATCACGGCAAGCAAAGTGACGACGTAACCCTCGACGAAAATATCCGCAGTTTCCAGGAATACAAGCGCTGCCGTAAACGTCACTAATGATGTAGATCCATAGTGAGCTGCGATCGCTCCTCGATCTTGCCGATCAAGCCTGGTGAGAAACCTTAATGCGGCGAACGCACAAATCGGTAAGACGATGCCTAGAAAAATAGTTGCGATCACCGGCCATGCGACTTCGGTGAATTCAGATTGTTGGAGTGAAACTCCACCTTTGATGCCGATCGCAAGGAGCAAGTAGAACGTTAAAAACTTCATCACGCTGTCTGGAAATTGCAAGTCGGATTTCACGCGAGTCGCAACGAAGCCCAGCACGAAACACAGAACCGGAATTGAAAGTAGGTTGTCGAAAGCTAGAGACCAGATATCCATCGACATTTTTATTCAGGTCGTTGAGCATGTAGAAGAAAAGCCGACGCCAGGAACAGCCCCTTCCAACCTGAGGAATCATCCTCAAGGGCCACTGAATCCAGTCGGTATGACTGTGGGACTTCCTCTTCGATAGCAGGCATTCCTGCGTGGAAATGGAACGGAATCACCCGCGGATTCGTAAGCCCAAGATCATGGGCGAGATCGACAATCTCGAATGGCACATGAAAGGCCTCAGGGTGAATCACCCCTGATGGAATCTGGAGATTCAGTCGCTTCTGCAATTCGGTATTCACCGCTGCCCGGACTTTTGACGATGCATCCACAAGAAGTCGATCGCAGATGAATTCTTGTGTGTATCGGTTAAAAGTTACAAGTGAAAAGAGTGCATTTCGAAATTCAAGGAAGAGGTGTCCCCCCGGACGCACAAGACTTACTGCATTGAGAATCCCCTGCCTAACCGAGCTGAGGTGAGGAAACACGCCCATAGCGATCAAAGCGTCGAAGTGTGCACTATCCGGCAATCTCGATAATGACGCTAAATCCTCCAGGTCGGCTTGAACAATGCGATGAGGATCTTGACCAGCCTCACATAACTCTCGGCTACTACTTTCGACGCAGTCAATGTCTCGATCAATGCCTGCGAAAGTAAAGCCGGCTCCCGCAAACAGTGGAATTGCGCCTCCCATACCGACGCCGATCTCCACGATCGATGTCCCTTCCTGCTCGGGCAATGCCTTCATCACATGACGAAATGCGAAGTGATTAGCCGGATAAGGCATCGTGGGAATCAGGCAGGCTGCCGAAATTGAATCTTCGTATTCACCAATATTCATACGATACATAATACACGTATTTTTTTACGTGTATAACATTGCTAGTATTAAAATTCATGTATATAATTTTCCTGTTGAAAGGAGTCAGTGATGTCACAGTGGACATTTCTTACAAATCACGCCCATGTCCTGATACATCTCACCGGTAATCCCGGTTCGAGAATCAGAGACATTGCGATGGCCGTCGGTATCACCGAGCGCTCCGTTCAGGGAATTTTGCATGATCTGGAAGAGGTCGGCTATGTGACGACCAGCAAGGTCGGACGCCGCAATACCTACAAAGTTCAGCCGGATCTTCGTTTTAGACATCCGGCGGAAGCGAATCACAAAATCGGTGAACTCCTGCGCATATTCAGTTCTTGATTCCCATACTTTCACCGGTGACGATTCAGCGCTGACACTTAGGGCACGAGAAGCTGGAACGATTCATAAACTTCTCCCGCACGATTTGGCTTCCACATCGCGGGCACGGTTGCCCTTCTTGGCCATAGGCGTTGAGCGAACGACTGAAATACCCAGACTCCCCATTGACATTGACATAGAGCGAATCGAAGCTCGTTCCCCCTTGATTCAAGGCTTCCTGCATCACCGTGGCCGCATGGCCGAGGATTTCCTTAAGTTTTCTCGCTGAAAGGTTGCTGGCACGCCTATTTCCATGGACCTTTGCCCGCCACAGTGACTCATCGGCATAGATATTTCCGATACCTGAAACCAGGCCTTGGTCTAGGAGTGCGCGCTTGATTTCAACATCCTTGGCGTGCACACGACGCACGACGAGAGCCTGGTCAAAGTCAGGATCAAGAGGATCACGGGCAATATGCGCCACTTGCGCTGGAATCAACCCACCTAAGGAATCTGAAATCAACTCATCGGTATGCATGCCACCAAACGTTCGCTGATCCACAAAACGAAGTTCATGATCATCATCAGCAAAAGAAATCCGAACGCGCAGATGCTTTTCACTGACTACTTCTGGTGGCTGCATCAACAACTGCCCACTCATGCCCAAATGCACAACGAGACACGAGCGTTCATTTGTCAATGGCAACCACAAATACTTTCCACGACGCGATGCACAATGAAATTGCTGGCCAAGAAGTTCACCAGCAAGAGCATCTACTTGTCGACGGACTGCTCGAGGGTGAAGAACCTCTACTTTGGTAATTTCACGATGAGTCGCCCAGGCATCAACACCTCGGCGAACAACCTCAACTTCTGGCAGCTCAGGCATGGTGGACAAGTGCGCGATATGCCGCTTCGGCTGCTTGTTGCTCGGCAATCTTCTTTGATCGTCCAATGCCAGTACCGAGAACTTGACCGCCAACGATCACCCGAGCAACAAATTCTTTTTCATGATCAGGACCAGAATCCTCAACGAGATATTCAGGTAGACCGTGCTCTGCTGCCGCAGCGGCTTCCTGCAAGGAAGTTTTCCAATCCAAGCCCGCTCCAAGGTCAGCAGAAGCTGTGATCAATGGATCAAAAATACGGTGGACAAAATCACCAGCACCATTGAGGCCTGCGGATAAATACATCGCACCAATCACAGCTTCCATACTGTCGGCGAGAATTGATGACTTGTCATCTCCACCTGTAGTGACTTCTCCTCGGCCTAACAATATGAACGAGCCAAGCCCAATAGCTCGAGCGACATCAGCGAGCGCTCGGGCATTGACAACAGCAGCACGAATTTTTGCAAGTTGCCCCTCTGCAAGATCAGGGAAACGTCGATACAACTCATCAGTCACAACAATTCCAAGAACGGAATCCCCAAGGAATTCAAGGCGTTCATTGTGCGGAATACCGCCTTGTTCATAGGCATAAGAGCGATGGATGAGGGCAAGATGTAAAAGTTCGTCGGAGACCTCTACACCTAACTCCGCGCGAAGGATTGTCAATTGTTCGACGCGCTCATCTGTTAATTCAATGGTCATACCGCACTCTTTTCCAACACCATTAAAAGGTCGCCAACGGTGGTTACTGAAGACAGTTCTTCATCAGTAAAAATCGCACCCGTTGATTCGTGCAGTGCAGTTGCAATATAGACAGCGTATTCATTCCAGGTACCTAAGGATGAAAGTGGCGTATCCCCTCGAAGAAGTACTTCGCGTCCAAATACTCGATTGAACGCGGCTTGGACAACACTCATCATGAAAGTTCCGCCATGGCAGTACTGATATTTCCAATGAGGTTCTGTTCAACTGCACGGCGCGCGAGCTCAACACAACCAATTACTTGCGCAGCTGTACCTGCACCATGGCCAACAACAGTGACACCTTCAACGCCGAGCAGTAAGCCACCGGCAAAGTCGCCAGCAGCTGCATGACGAATCACACCGCGAGCCGGCCCCGAATCTCCGTAGGCAACACCAATTTGATGTGCAGCCCAAGCAGCCGCACCTTCAATGCTCTTCAGCACGATATTTCCGGTGAAGCCATCGGTGACGATGACCTGTGCGCGATTTCCACGAGTCACGTCAAAGCCTTCAACTGGACCGACGTAATTGAGGCCACGCGCCGGCAAAGAAGTGGCGAGGTGCGCATCCGTTTCAACGCGAAGTTCATCACCCTTGCCCGATTCAGAACCGATAGTGAGCAGTCCAATGCGTGGGCTGGAAACACCCACAGCTACTGCGAAAGCGTGACCAGCAATTGCAAACTGTTCAAGGGCGCCCACAGAACCAGTGGTCGTAGCACCCACATCAAGAAGAACGACTGGGGAAGCAAGCGCAGGTACAACCACAGCTAGTGCTGGGCGCTGCATTCCGGTGATTCGACCCAAGGTCAGCACTGCTGATGCAACCGACGCACCTGTGTGACCAACGGACACCCACGCATCAGCTAGGCCATCGCGCACCGCGCGAGCTGCCACCACAACTGTAGTTTCCGCAACTTCACGCTGGGCGTCTTGACGTACTACTTCAAGCGGGCTGGCATCCATGCTGACCCCGCTGGTGGCAGGAAGCAGCGTGACGCGGCTGAGATCGACACCGCGGGCTACTAATTGATCGCGCGCGACATCGACTGGACCAACTAAGACAAGCCGAAGGCCTGTATTCGCGGTATTCGACAGCAATGTTGCTGCCGCATCCGCAACGACTCCAGGAGCCCCATCTCCGCCAAGGAGATCTAGGGCAACCGTGGTCATGTGGGTATTAGACGTCCAGGACGCGGCGCTTGGCGTACGTACCGCATGTTGGGCACGCCGTGTGTGCAAGACGCTTTGACTGGCAGCGCGTGCAAGTCACGAGGTTGGGAACAGTGGTTTTCCACTGTGAACGACGGTGACGGGTGTTGGCTCGCGAAGTCTTCCGCTTTGGTACTGGCACGGTCTTTCCTCTTTCGGTTGTTACGTTCTTTTACGGGCACCGGCGGTCGGCTAGCCCTCTTGTGGGTCTGCGAGGCCAGCAAGAGCTGACCACCGCGGATCAACGGCTTGGTGTTCATGGCCCGGATTTTCGTCAAGTTTGATTCCACATTCAGAACACAAACCCGCACAATCCTCCGAGCACAGCGGCGCCATTGGCAGCGCTAACACCACAGAGTCCCGCAACGTCGGCTCGAGATCGATTAAATCTCCATCGAGCGTCGGCAACGGATCCTCGTCACCATCGGGCTCCTCGACAACCGCGCCCCGGGCATCCGTGGCGGGATAGGCGAACAGCTCGCTGATGTCGACCACTTCCTCCCAGGTCAGCGGATCCAAACAGCGTGAACATTCCGCGCTGATTTCCAGATCTACTTCACCGCTAACCAAGACGCCTTCCATCACTGATTCAAGACGAAGGTCCATCTCAATCGGTGAATCTGGCGTGACCTTGGCCATCGCTACGCCCATATCCCCAGGTGCAGGGACCGTCCGGGTGAACTCGACCATTGATCCAGGCCTGCGTTGCAGTCCAAGTGCGTGTGTGTCCAGCACAAGCGCACTGCGTGGATCCAGGCTGGTCACTGCTCCCCTTTTGGGATCAACCAGCGGCATGGTTGCCGCTGGCAATCAGGGCCTCGCGAGAGGCTGACAGGAAAGAGTACCCGGTAGGGGCTACTCACCCCAAGTTCGGTGGATTTGAGTCTGGTTACTGCTGGTCGTCATAGAAGCCGCCACCGAAATCAGTCTCGGCGGCTGCCTCAGGAGCCAACTCTTGATACATCTGGCCGCGCAACCGCTCACGGCCACGATCAACGGTCTGGAGAGTCTTTTGGAGGGTGATTTCGAAGGTGGCCAACTTGGAATCGATGTAATCGTCCGTTTCGCGGCGCATCATTGAAGTTTCCTCGTCAACTGCACTGCGCATTGCCTGTGCCTCAGCAACGGCAGCGAGATAGACCTCGTGCTCGGCAACCATGCGGTCGGCTTCGCCACGAGCTCGCTCCAGAATGCGATCTGCCTCACGGCGACCGTCTTGTACGACGGCCTCACGATCCGCCAAGAGTTCATCGGCGCGATAAACCGACTCGGGTAGGAGCTGGCGCACCTCTTCAATAAGGTCCAGCACCTGCTGACGATTGACGATGCAGGAGGCCGAAAGTGGCATGGCCTTGGCATCTTCAATGACGACGGCGAGTTCTTCTAACCGGTCCTGCAGATCCACGACCACTCCCTACCCATACGCGCACCAGTTGCCTCCAGGCACCTCACCTGCTGCGTTCAGCCCTTACCGTCTCACGAAGTGGCGAAAAGTCTGGTTATTTCTTGTTCTCGGCAATGCGCGTCAAGAGTCGCTCTTGCACCGATCCCGGGAGCAATCCGTTGATATCTCCGCCATACATCGCTACTTCCTTGATCAAACTTGATGAGAGGTAGCTGTAGATCGGATTCGTGGAGACGAAAAGCGTCTCGATCTCGGTCAGGCGGTAGTTCATCTGAGCCATCTGGAGTTCGTAGTCAAAGTCAGTGACGGCGCGCAAGCCTTTCACGATCGCCTGAACGTCATTGGCCTTGCAGTAATCCACGAGTAAACCCATAAATGAATCCACTCGAATATTTGGATACGGCTCGACGACCTCTCGCAACATTTCCATACGCTCTTCAATGGTGAAGGTTCCACTTTTGTTCTTGTTTATGGCTACCACGATCACCACTTCGTCAGCCAGTTTTGAAGCGCGAGCGAACACGTCAAGGTGCCCGTTGGTTACTGGATCAAATGATCCTGGGCAAACTGCTCTACGCACTGCTCATTCTCCTGTCGTGGATAGGGAACGACCGTACCAAAGAGTTGTGTCTCCATACCTACGTTGCGCTAAATCAATCCAATGCTTTGGTAGAGGTGACTGATGATCTGTTGAGGAACGCTCAACGATCACGAGGGCATCGCCAGCGATCCAGCCTGCAGAACACAGCTGATCCAGCAGCGTCTCCAACGAAGTGGCAGTCACGTCATACGGCGGATCTGCAAAAACCATAGTGAAGGCAACCGGTGGAGTTCGACGAAGTAGATCATTCACACCCGCAGCCAGTAGCGAGACAGATGGCAGATCAGCATGCTCAATATTTCGCCGAATGACATCGGCTGCTGCGCGATTCTTTTCAACAAGTAATACAGAAGCTGCCCCTCGACTGGCAGCTTCAATACCTAACGCTCCAGTACCCGCGTACAGATCAAGTGCGGAAACAGAACTCCATTCTTCATCCGCTGCTAGCAGTTCGCTATTCACCGTATTGAACAGTGATTCGCGCACTCGGTCTGACGTAGGTCGCGTTCCTTTTGCAGGAACTGACAGACGTCTACCCTTCGCCGAACCAGCGATGATGCGCGTCATGCCTTCTCCATAAATTCTGCCTGGTCTTCAGCAACAAAATCCGCGAGCGCTGCAATCAGATGAGGGTACTCACTGAGTGTTGGATTGATTTCGACAAGTGTGGTTGCCGCTGTTCGAGCTAACTCGATGATGCCAATATCGGAAACGACTTGCAGTAATTTTAATGACGTGCGGTGGCCAGACTGCGAGGCGCCAAGCACATCACCCTCGCGACGTTGCTCAAGATCCAAACGAGCAAGCTCAAAACCATCTGTCGTTGATGCAACTGCATTGAGTCTTTTACGCGCAGGCGAACCGACAGGCGCATTCGTCACCAATAAACACAAACCAGAAAGATTCCCACGTCCTACGCGTCCGCGTAACTGATGTAATTGCGAAATACCGAAACGATCAGCATCGAGCACCACCATCACCGTTGCCATTGGCACATCGACACCAACTTCAATCACGGTGGTAGAGACCAATACGTCAATGCCGGGGTCAGCATCGACTGAAGCGAATGCCCCCATCGCCGCATCTTTTTCGTCCGATGACATCCGACCATGCAATATTCCTATGCGCAAACCAGCAAGTGGCCCAGAGGCTAAGTACTCTGCAGTTTCAAGTACTGATGCCAATGGCGACTTGGTGCTTTCGTCATCCACGGCTTCCAGATCAGCTTCCAGTAAATCTTCATCAGTTCCATCGTCACCGATTCGCGGACAGACGATGAATGCGCGGTGCCCTGCAGCAACTTCTTCACGCACGCGCTCCCATGCGCGATCAACATGAGCAGGTTTTTCCTTCATGGACACAACATGTGTGGTGACGCCAGCCCGACCTTCAGGTAAACCTTCAAGAGTGGAAATATCCAGATCCCCAAACACTGTCATGGCAACAGTTCGAGGTATTGGTGTGGCCGTCATAACCAACACATGCGGTCTCGTTCCGTCAACGGCTTTTGCAGATAAGGCCGCCCGCTGTTCAACTCCAAAACGATGCTGTTCATCAACAACAACTAAACCGAGGTCACGAAATTGGACCGTGTCGGTGAGTAACGCATGTGTGCCGACCACGATTCCTGCATCACCAGAAATGATCTTCAACAAATCTTTACGTCGCTGCGCAACTTTCATGGAACCTGTGACAAGTGCAACCTGCGTACCTTGATCATGGCCACCGAGCATGCCGCCCTCTGCCATTTCACCCAGCAAATTCTTGATTGAACGGAAATGCTGTGCAGCAAGCACTTCAGTCGGCGCTAACAGTGCTGCCTGGCCACCTGAATCGACCACGCTCAACATGGCGCGTAGCGCGACAAGGGTTTTACCGCTACCAACATCGCCTTGCAGTAATCGATGCATGGGGTGGTCGCCGGCAAGATCTCGCGCAATGTCTTCACCGACGGCGAGCTGACCCGGTGTCAGCGTGAATGGCAATCGCGCTTCAAACTCACGAATTAACGGTCCGTCGTGCTCAACACGAGCACGCGCAGGAAGGTGCGCAATTTCTGCACGGCGTTGCGCAAGGACGGTCTGCAAAAGAAAAGCCTCTTCAAATTTAAGTCGTAGTCGAGCCGCTTCAATTTCTTCTTCAGATACTGGGCGATGAATTGCAAGGAGTGCAGCACGATGATCCATGAGGTCATGGTCGGCAATAACAAAAGCAGGTAACGGTTCCGGAATATCTCCAAGAGTGTCCAGAACCACGCTCATTGCTCGCGCGATCTGCAACGAGGAGACCGATGCGGTTGCTGGATAAACCGGAATGAACGCTCCGGCGAACATGGCGATCCGGTCTGGATCTTCTTCAACATCTTCGGGGAAGAATTCAAAGGTTGGGTGGGCCAATTGCCGCTTACCGCGGTACGAGGAAACCTCGCCGGCAAAAAGTCCACGACGCCCTGGTCGGAACATGCCCTCACGCCAACGCTGATTGAAAAAGGTCAGCGAGAGTTTCGCGACCCCATCAGAGATGACAACCTCAACGATCGTGCCCCGACGCTGTTGCATTGGGCGGGTGGTCACACTCACAACCTCGGCCAAGATGGTGACTGCATCCCCATCGACCAAGGTGTTCATGTCGGTGAGTTCCCCACGGGCGACGTACCTGCGGGGGTAATGCCGAGTGAACTCCCCCACTGTGGTGATTCCGAATGCCTTGTTGAGGGCGCCAGCAGATTTGCCGCCTAGGACCCGATCGAGGGGTGCGCTCGCGTCATAAACTGACACTTCCTGCCTCCTCAATCTGCTCACGGAACCCTGATTTGGGTTGCTTGCCCCGATTCAGGTAACCTACGGGGGCTGCGAGTACGACTAGCAGCATCCAACACCAGGCTTGGACTTGCTTGCGCGATCGGCGCGAGCGGACAAGTTACGACTATGAAGGAGTGCACCGTGGCTGCCAACTGCGACGTCTGCGGCAAGGGCCCAAGCTTCGGGCATTCAATTTCTCACTCACACCGTCGCACCAAGCGTCGCTGGAATCCAAATATTCAGCGTGTTCGTACGCTCGTGGGCAAGACCCCGAAGCGTCAAAACGTTTGCACCTCATGCCTCAAGGCTGGCAAGGTCGTTCGCGGCTAATCGCACTACCCACATTCTTATCAACCCAGGTCATTGACCTGGGTTGATTTGTTCCCGGGCAAGGCTTTAGGAGGTGAAGTGCTGGTGACCACCAGCAGTGGTCACAAAATGTCCATCAACCGTGACACCAGCGCCATGATCCCCTGCTGGTTCAACGACACCGATCGCACGAAAACCCGCAGGGACCTTCCGGCCTTTTTTAATTGTGGCCAGCAGCGCATGATCGTCGCCACCAGTGAGTAACCACTCGCGAGGATCCATGTTGTAGGCACTTGCCGCTGCTGCGATTTCTTCAGGTACATCGATGAGCGAAGAATCAATCGCCAAGACAACGTTGGATGCTGTTGCAATATGTCGAGCATCAGCAATCAAGCCATCGCTGACATCCACCATTGCCGTGGCGCCACTTTTTGCCGCTAAAGGACCAGCTTCATAAGGCGGAGTCGGAAAGCGATGTGCGTCAACGAGTTTCTTTGGGGATCGAAAACCTCGGCTTAAGACTGCGAGTCCAGCTGCTGCCCAACCTATGCGCCCGGCAATCGCAATAGTGTCGCCTGCTTTTGCACCTGAGCGCACGATTGGGGCCCGACCTTCAAGGTCACCCATCGCGGTGACCGTAATCATGATTGCATCGGCACTTGTCACGTCTCCACCAACAAGTGCTGCACCAGCCCCTTCAATTTCCGTGCGTAGACCTGCAGTGCACGAAACTGCCCAAGCAGCTGGCAAATCACTTGGCGCTGCGAATGCAACAACGACGCCTGTGGGAACGGCACCCATGGCAGCGATATCGGCAAGACTTGCAGCCGCCGCTTTGCGGCCAATATCTACCGGAGTTGACCAGTCTTTGCGGAAATGGCGACCTTCAACCATGACATCGGTTGAAATCACCACATTGCCACTCGTGGCAAGCACGACTGCGGCGTCATCGCCAGGACCCAGCAAGACCACAGGATTGTCTGGAAGATCTTGAGTGATCCGATCAATTAACCCGAATTCGCCAACATCGGAAAGCGAAGCGTCATTACTCATGATTAACGCAACCCGGTTCCGCGACGCAGCGCATCAGCAATCAAGGTGTCGATAAGTTCCCCGTATTCAATGCCGCTGACTTGCCACATCCGTGGAAACATCGAGATAGGAGTGAATCCAGGCATCGTGTTGACTTCGTTGATGATCAACGTGTTCATCGAATCCAGGAAGAAGTCCACCCGAGCAAGACCTTCACAGCCCAGCGCCTCAAAGGCGCGAATTGCCATAGCTTGAAGTTCCAACTCGACGTCTATCTTGAGATCTGCAGGAACCACCAACTCAGCAGAATCTTCAAGATATTTAGCGTCGAAGTCGTAGAACTCATGTTGGCCGCCAACAACAATCTCTGCAACACGACTTGCACTGACCGTTCCACGATCTCCCGACAGCACTCCACATTCGAGTTCACGCGCCTTCTCGACTCCGGCTTCAACAATGATGCGTGGATCATGAGTGCGCGCTTCTTCAATTGCCGCTACGAGTTCACTTTCCTGCTTCACTTTGGAGATACCGCGAGAAGATCCTGCGCGCGCAGGTTTCACGAATACTGGAAAGCCGAGTGCGCGAATCGCATCAACACAGGCGTTCTGCTCAGTTAGCCATTGACGATCAGTGACTGCAACGAAGCTACCTACCTCTAGACCTGCATGAGCTAATAACACCTTCATCGTGATCTTGTCCATGCCGGCAGCTGAAGCAAGCACGCCAGATCCCACATATGGAATCGCTGCAAGTTCGAGGAGGCCTTGAATAGTGCCGTCTTCGCCCCACGGCCCATGGAGCACTGGGAACACCACATCGATTTCGCCAAGCTGTGACTTCAGTACTTCAGGATCAGGGCTCAACGCAGCGCCTTCACCATATTCAGGTACTACTGGCACCTGCCCATCAGCCATTGAGTAGGCAGTGTTCGCATCCATCTGGAACCAACGACCACCTTGGGAAATACCGATTGCAGTGACGTCGTACTTCTGCTGATCAAGCGCGCGCATTACACCGCTGGCGCTGACACACGAAACACTGTGCTCACTACTGCGACCACCAAAGAGCACCGCAACGCGGATTTTGGTCACTCGCTTACCTCTGGCATGACACTGTCGTGTTCATGCTTGGTATCGCGGGCCATGAATGCTGCAGCCATGGTGCGCACTGAAGCACCGTGATGCAACACATTCACCACTTGTTCAGTTATGGGCATTTCAACCCCATGAGCTTTGGCCAACGCAAGAATTGGTTCGCAACTCTTGTACGCCTCACAGGTTTGCTTCATGCCATTGATAGTTTCGTCAACTGTTTTACCCTGTCCAAGGCTTTCACCGAAGCTGCGGTTGCGGGAAAGCGGAGACTGGCAGGTTGCAACGAGGTCGCCCACACCAGCAAGACCTTGGAATGTCAGCGGATCAGCACCAAGTGCAACACCTAGCCGAGCAATTTCTGCTAACCCACGAGTCATCAAAGATGCCTGAGAGTTTTCACCAAGGCCCATACCAACAGCCATTCCGTTGGCCACTGCAATGACGTTCTTCATCGCTCCACCAATTTCGGTACCAATGACATCGGTGGTCCAGTAAGGACGGAAGTATTCTGTGGTGCAAGCATCTTGAAGTAGTTGTGCGCTTGCTTCATCAACGCAGGCAACTGTGGTGGCTGAAGGTTGGCGTTGCGCGATTTCACTGGCAAGGTTTGGACCCGACACCACAGCGATGCGTTCAGCCACCGCACCGGTTTCTTCAGCAATGACCTCGCTCATGCGCTTCATCGTGCCGAGTTCAACGCCCTTAATGAGACTGACCAAAATTGCTTGTTCGGGAATAAACGAACGCCATTGCGTCAAATTTGCGCGCAGCACCTGAGCTGGCAGCGCAATGACGACGATATCGGCGCCGGTCAGTGCAAACTGCGCGTCTGTCGTGGCGCGAACGGATGTAGGAAGAACCAGATCCGGGTGATAGTCCACATTGATGTGCTGCTCATTGATCTGGGTCACCGTTGATTCATCACGTGACCAAATCACCACGTCGCTGCCCGCATCTGCCATGACCGTGGCGAAGACAGTGCCCCATGAGCCCGAGCCCATCATGGCAACCCGGCTCATCGCCCGCCTCCTAGTTGCCTACTCGTGAACACTGGCCAAGACTAATGCCCCAATGCGGTTGGATAGCGGCATGCAGTGGTCCGCGATTGTGCCTGTGAAGGCCAGCACAAGCGCAAAATCACGTCTTGAGACAAACGCCGCCTGGCGGACTGAACTTTCCCGCGCCTTTCTCAGTGACGCCCTTCACGCGCTCGTGGGCAGCTCGCAGATCCAGCGCATCATCGTGGTCACCGATGACACCGGACTTCAAGGACAGCTAGACCCATCAATCGAACTGAATTTCGTTGCTTCAGCCGGATTGAATGAAGACATCACCTCTGGAATTGATCTGGTGTCACATACGCCTGTCGCGGTCATCACTGGTGATCTGCCCTGCCTGACCTCAGCTGCCATCGACAGCGTCCTCCAGCTTGCTGGGGAACATCAACGCAGTTTTGTTTCTGACGCACAAGGGCTTGGCACCACGATGTTGTTGAGCCAGGATCCTAAGAATTGCCAACCAATGTTCGGCTTTCGATCGCACGCAAAACACGCTCAAGCTGGCTACCACGAACTCACGAGCGACGATCTGGATATCAATGCGTTACTCATTCGCGCCAGACGTGACGTTGATACAGCTATCGATCTTTGGGATGCACGTCGTATCGGTGTTGGGGCCAGTACTTCCGCACTTCTTGACGACTTATAAAGCGACATAACAAAGGGCCCCACCAAGTTGGTGGGGCCCTTCGTTCATGACGACTAGCGACGGCCAGTGCGCTTTACAGCCTTCTTTGCAGGTGCCTTCTTAGCAACTGCCTTCTTTGCTGGTGCAGCCTTCTTCACTGCCTTCTTTGCAACAGCCTTCTTTGCTGCCTTCTTGGCAGGTGCAGCCTTCTTTGAGCCAGCAACAGTTGCCTTGAACTCAGCAGCTGCGCGGAACTTAGGAAGCTTGGTTGCCTTGATCTTCACGGTCTCGCCGGTGCGTGGGTTACGACCTAAGCGAGCATTGCGCTCTGCGCGCTCGAAGATGCCGAAGCCACTGATAGCAACACGATCGCCGCCAGCAACAGCCTTCTTGGTCTCGTCGAGGAAAGCCTCTACTACTTCAGCAACCTGACGCTTGCTCAGGTCGAGTTGCAGTGCTACTTCTTCAATCAGTTCAGCCTTGTTCACAGAAAAACCCCTCCGGAGGGTGGTAGGTCGACCCGTTGTCGACACCTCATATTTAGCCATGAAAAGTGCCCACAACTGCGAAGACTCGCCGGGGAAAACATGTTGGAATCATTAGTGATTTGCGCCACCAATGTTTTCCAACCCGATCCCCGACGAGTCACACAAGTCACATGAGTCACATCTGTAACACCGTGAAAATTGCAGTTATGCAGTTGTTGGCATAAATGCCGGACGCTTCGCCTCGAATTCAGCAATGACATCACCATGTTTCATGGTGATACCAATATCGTCGAGACCTTCCATTAAGCGCCAACGAACGTAATCGTCAACCTCGAATGTGGCAGTCAGATCGCCCGCACGAACTTCACGCTTATCGAGATCAACGGTGACCTCCAACGCTGGATTGGCTTCAACTGCGGCCCACAACAATTCAATATCTGCCTGATCTACCAAGCCGGTGAGCAATCCACCCTTACCTGAGTTGCCACGGAAGATGTCCGCAAAGCGGGAAGAAAGCACGACCTTGAATCCGAAATCTTGCAAGGCCCATACTGCGTGTTCGCGTGATGAACCGGTGCCAAAGTCAGGTCCCGCAATCAAAATTGATACGCCTTGATACGCCGGCTGATTGAGAACGAAGTCTGAATCCTTACGCCAGGCACCAAACAAACCATCTTCGAATCCATGGCGCGTGATGCGCTTGAGGTATTCCGCAGGGATGATCTGATCGGTATCAACATTGCTGCGACGCAATGGTGCAGCGGTTCCGGTATGGGTAATGAACTTTTCCATGATGAATTCCCTCTCCCTTACAGATCTGCCGGAGCAGCGAGATGACCCTTGATTGCTGTTGCCGCAGCAACTGCAGGAGAAACCAAGTGCGTACGTCCACCTGGTCCTTGACGACCTTCGAAGTTTCGATTCGAGGTCGAAGCACTGCGCTCACCCGGTGCCAACTTGTCTGGGTTCATTGCCAAACACATCGAGCAACCCGCTTCACGCCATTCAGCACCTGAGTCCTTCACGATCACGTCAAGGCCTTCAGCTTCCGCCTGATGCTTCACGCGCACTGAGCCGGGAACGACGAGCATGCGCATGCCAGATGCGACCTTGCGACCCTTGAGTACCTCGGCCACGGCACGAAGATCTTCGATGCGTCCGTTCGTGCATGAACCAACAAACACGGTGTCGACTTTGATATCGCGTAAAGGCATTCCAGCGGTAAGACCCATGTATTCCAGCGCATTTTCAATGGCAACGCGATCCGTTTCATCCACTGCATCTGCAGGTGATGGGACATTTGCTGTCAACGGCAAGCCCTGACCTGGGTTCGTTCCCCATGTAACAAATGGACTCAAGGTCGAGGCGTCGATGAACACTTCTGCGTCGTACTTTGCATCAGCATCAGATGGCAAGGTTGCCCAGTACGCGACTGCTTCATCCCACATTGCACCTGCAGGGGCACGATCGCGACCCTTGAGGTACTCAAAGGTCGTTTCGTCCGGCGCGATCATGCCCGCGCGTGCGCCGGCTTCAATCGACATGTTGCAGACAGTCATGCGGCCTTCCATCGACAAGGCGCGAATCGCTGAGCCCTTATATTCAAGAACGTAACCTTGACCGCCGCCAGTGCCGATCTTTGCGATGACAGCAAGAGTGACGTCTTTAGCCGTTACACCGACTGGCAATTCTCCATCAACATTGATTGCCATGGTCTTAAACGGCTTCAACGGCAACGTCTGTGTTGCAAGGACATGCTCAACTTCAGAAGTACCGATACCAAATGCAAGTGCGCCAAAAGCACCGTGTGTTGAAGTATGCGAATCGCCACACACCACAGTCATCCCTGGTTGCGTGAGACCAAGCTGGGGACCAACAACGTGCACGATGCCTTGCTCGACATTGCCAAGTGAGTAGATAGGCACACCAAATTCAGCACAGTTGGCGCGCAATGCATCAACCTGAGCTTTGGAAATTGGATCAGCAATTGGCTTAAGGATGTCAATTGTTGGCACGTTGTGATCTTCAGTTGCCAAAGTCAGTTCTGGTCGACGCACTGCTCGACCGGTAGCACGCAAACCGTCAAAGGCCTGTGGACTTGTTACTTCGTGTACGAGATGCAAATCGATGTACAGCAAATCGGGTTCACCCGCTGCTCTGCGCACCACATGTGCTTCCCAGACCTTCTCGGCCAGCGTCTTCGCCATCACTTCTCCTTTAGGTGTCGATACTTGACATCTCACTATGTGAGACGACAATATCAAGTTATGGACAACTCTAGCGGAGTCGGCGTCGTAGACAAAGTCGTACTCCTGATTGATTGCCTGGCATCTGGACCGCTTTCACTCAATGAACTTGCGCAAGCCTCGGGCCTAGCTCGGCCCACTGCCCATCGCTTGGCCGTGGCTCTGGAATCCCATCATGTACTCATTCGCAACGACCGAGGACAATTCATGTTGGGGCCGCAGCTCAATGAGTGGGCAACCCCGCAGGCATCGTGGCTCAATGCTGCGTTCACGATTGCGCGTGAATTGCGCGATGTCACCGGAGTCAGCGCTCAGGTCTACCGACGGGTGGGTGACGAACGTCTGTGCATTGCGGCTGCCGAGCCAACTCAAGGGCTTCGCGACACGGTTCCGGTTGGAGCGCTCTTGACCATGAAAGCCGGATCAGCGGCTCAGGTTCTGTGTGCATGGTCAGACACCGAGGACCAAAAGCTGACACTTCAAGGTGCCACATTCACGGCAAAGGATCTGACGGTGGTACGCGCCCGAGGCTGGGCGCAATCTGTTGCCCAGCGTGAACCAGGCGTTGCCTCGCTTGCGGCACCTGTTCGCGATCATGCAGGAATTGTTGTTGCGGCAATGTCTATTTCAGGGCCAGTGGATCCACTTGCCGAACCAACGAAGGCTCAGATCAATGCACTCTTGGCTGCCGCAACTCAATTGGGCGCAGCGATTACTGGTTAAAAACTATTGGCCCCCTCCACAAGGAGGGAGCCAAGTAGCCCCGACGGGATTCGAACCCGCGCTACCGCCTTGAGAGGGCGGCGTGCTAGGCCACTACACAACGGGGCCGTGAAGCGCAGATATTGGAATTGAGCCAATACCTAAGGTGAAATCACGAAGATTTGCACACTCGCTGGGGTACCAGGACTCGAACCTAGACTAACTGAACCAGAATCAGTTGGGCTGCCAATTACCCCATACCCCATGGGAACAAGAGGGAAGTATACGCGAGGGAATCACCACCCAACGCCGGCCCAAATGCCACATGTTTTGGCTCGCAGCGACCATGCTTGACCCATGCTTGAGTGGGCTCTAGGTTCATATCCAGTTGCGGCCTTCCGTCGGTTTTTTGAGCTGGAACTGCTCGATCGCTCTTTTGGGTTGGCCGCTCAGGCGTTCGTGGCCCTACTCCCCCTGGTGATCTTGATTGTTGCGGTGTTCGCAGGTTCAGATGGCACGGTGGTAGCCAACCAACTCATTGAACGATTTGGGCTTGATGGTGCCGCCGCTGATGCGGTGACCTCCCTGTTTGACTCACCCGCCCAAACCTTCGCCATCTCATGGATCGCGGTACTGATCACGACCTATTCGGCTTTTTCTCTCTCACGCAAACTCTCACGTACCTATGGCGCAATCTTTCAATTGCCATCACTCTTACCGAAGGAACTGTGGCGAGGAGTGGTGTGGGTACTGCTTCAGGTAGCGATGTTCGCCTTGAGCTCTGGCCTACGCAATATTTGGCGTGACAGTGACCTCAGTGTTGGTTTTTTTGCTGGTTTTGCGATGTTTGCCTTTTGGTTCGGGGGCGAATACATCAGCATTCAACTTCTCGTCCCCACGATCTCTCGCCGACTACTAATTCCATCTGCAATCTTGAGCAGCGTCGGACACATGGGCATCGTGATTTGGGCAGCGATCTACATGCCGCGCACCCTTGAGTCTCAGGCACAACAGTTCGGCCCAATTGGTGTGACCTTTTCTTTATTCACACTGATCCTGGTTGGCGTCGTAGTGATGCTCGTGGCGCCACTACTTGTTGCGGTATTCGATCAACGCAAACGAGCCGTTCTAACGCACGCTGCGCGCGCTATTCAAACGGGCGAGTGATACATCCCGGCCAAGGATTTCCATTGATTCAAACAACGGTGGAGAGATACGACGACCAGTTATGGCTACGCGCACTGGACCAAAGGCGAACTTTGGCTTCAGCCCTAGGCCTTCCACCAACGCACTCTTGAGCGCTTCGTGAATCGCATCAGTAGACCACTCAGGCAGCGCTTCGAGTGCAGTGATGGCCGCCGCAAGGGTTTCGTCGGCGTCTTCACCAAGCACTGCTTTTGCGTCAGCTTCCTCGAGCGTGAATTCCTCAGGCTGCACTAATAAGAAGCCCACCATGCCAACAGCCTGCTTGAGATTTTCTAGACGCTCTTGAATCAACGGAACAGCTTCTTTGAGAATCGCTTGCTGATCCACACTCGGCGGATTACTCACCAGACCTGCATCAGCCAAACGCGGCATGATCCGTGCGATTAAGTCATCAACGGAAAGTGAACGAATCCAGTCACCGTTAATCGATGTGCACTTCTTTAAGTCAAAGCGCGCCGGATTAGCGCTTACACGATCAATCTGGAAAGCCGCGGCCATCTGCTCCATTGAGAAGAACTCTTGGTCATCCCCCATCGACCACCCAAGCAACGCGAGATAGTTCAGCAGCGCTTCAGGAAGGTAACCCTCTTCGCGATACATCAACAACGCAGATTCTGGATCGCGCTTGCTGAGCTTGCGATTGCCTTCGCCCATCACATATGGCAGATGACCAAACAGTGGTGTGGTTCCATCACTGACGCCAATGGCAGCAAGTGCTTCATAGAGTGCAATTTGTCGAGGGGTTGAAGAAAGTAGATCTTCACCACGCAACACATGTGTGATGCGCATCATCGCATCGTCTACAGGATTCACTAGTGTGTAAAGAGGTTCACCATTGCCTCGCACCAACACGTAATCAGGCACGTGTTCATGACCGAAAGTCACTTCACCACGCACGAGGTCATTCCAGGTGCAATCGCGATCTGGCATCCGGAAACGCACAACAGATGCACGACCTTCAGCTTCAAAGGCATTTCGCTGATCTGCAGTGAGATCACGGCACGTGCCTTCATACCCAGGAGCCCGATTTTCTTTTTTCGCTAGTTCACGCTGCGCATCAAGCTCTTCGGCAGTGCAGTAACAGCGATAGGCAAAACCACCATCAAGTAATTTTGCCGCGACATCTGCGTAAATATCCAGGCGCTGTGATTGACGGTACGGCCCATAGGGGCCCCCAACTTCTGGACCTTCATCCCAGGTCAGACCCAACCAACGAAGTGAATCCAACAATGCGTCATATGACTCTTCTGAGTCACGAGCACTATCAGTGTCTTCGATACGAAACACAAACGTGCCACCAACGTGGCGAGCAAATGCCCAATTGAAGAGAGCAGTACGAACCATGCCTACGTGTGGATTACCCGTTGGAGAAGGACAAAAACGAACGCGAACATCACTCACGGTCAACCACCGGATTCTTAAGAGTGCCAATACCTGAAATCTTCACAGCCACGGTGTCGCCCGCCTTGATAACAGACGTGCCTGCCGGTGAGCCAGTCAAAATCACGTCACCTGGCAGCAGTGTCATCGCATTACTCACCGCTTCAACAACAGACGCTATATCGAAGACCATGTCATTTGTGTTGCCGTCCTGGAACTGCGTGCCATTCACCGAGCATTGAACGGCAACGTCTTCCCAATCAAATTCCGTTTCAATCCATGGACCAAGTGGGCAGAACGTGTCAAAACCCTTTGCGCGGGTCCATTGCCCATCTGAAAGCTGCAGGTCACGAGCGGTTACATCGTTGGCACAGGTGTAACCAAAGATGACGTCTGCAGCTCGCTCCTTGGGAACTTCCTTGCACACACGACCAATCACAATGGCTAATTCCGCTTCATGTTCGATGCGCTCTGACTGCCAAGGCATCTGTATCGGTTCACCTGGCCCGACAACGGAAGTATTGGGCTTCAAGAAAATCAGCGGCTCCACTGGAACTGAACCGAGGTTGGTTTCAGCAGCATGCGCTGCGTAATTTTTGCCAATACCGATGATCTTCGTGGGAATCACTGGTGCGACAAGGCGGACATCTTGATAGCGCACAAAGCGACCATCAGGATTGATCCCGTTGAATGGGTGCCCATCGAGCACTGCAATGACTGTTTCATCACCTGGTTCCCCAGCGGCATCTAGCCCCTCGAGTACCCCATAGAACAACTCATCATTGACCGCAAACCGACAAATACGCACCGTGGGAGTCTATCGAGGATTCAGCGTGAACTATTTCGAGGCAATTGCCCGGCCTGCACGAAGCAAACCGAAGCGCACTGCATCGTCTAACGCCTTCCACGAGGCAGCGATCACGTTTTCATGAACACCCACCGTGGTCCAATCAGCTTCACCGTCGGTGGTGCCGATCAATACTCGCGTAACCGCGTTCGTTCCACTGCCACCGTCAAGGATGCGCACCTTGTAATCAATCAAGGTGAGTTCGGAGAGCTCGGGGTAGATCTGCCCCAATGCTGCGCGAAGTGCGTTATCCAATGCGTTCACTGGGCCATTGCCCTCAGCAGTTGAAATCACACGCTCGCCATTGGCATGAACCTTCACTGTGGCTTCGGAATCAACACCACCATCGGCACTTTGCTCAACAATCGTGCGCCAAGACTCAACTTCAAACTCTCGCTCGACACCGTCTTGGGCAAGTAGCAACAATTCGAAGGATGCATCTGCTGCTTCAAATGACCAGCCCTCGGATTCAAGTTCCTTGACCTTGTTCACTACGCGGGTTACAAGTTCTGGCTTCTGTGAAAGATCATGACCGAGCTCTTCAGCCTTGAGTTCAACCGATGCTCGCCCAGCCATTTCAGTAACGAGCACTCGTTGCACGTGACCGACCTGAGCCGGATCAATGTGGTTGTACAACTCAACGTTGACCTTCAGCGCCGAAGCATGCAAACCAGCTTTATGTGCAAATGAGGATGAGCCCGCATATGGCTGATGACTATTTGGCGCGATGTTTGCAATCTCAGCAATCGCATGTGAGATATGCACAGTTTCGCGAAGTGAGCCTTCAGGTAGAACATCAATGCCCATCTTCAGCTGCAAGTTTGCAGCAACTGAGAACAGGTCAGCGTTACCGGTGCGCTCGCCATAGCCATTGGCCGTGCACTGCGCGTGAGTTGCGCCAGCAGATACTGCAGTCACTGTGTTAGCGACTGCACATGCAGTGTCGTCTTGGCAATGAATACCCAAACGCACACCTGAACGCTTTGCCACATCAGTAACCGTTTCAAAGATGCCAACTGGCAACATGCCACCGTTGGTATCGCACATCACGCCAACACTTGCACCGGCTTCGGCAGCTGCTACCAAAATCCGCACGCCGTAATCAGAGTCGTGCTTGTAGCCGTCGAAAAAATGTTCCATGTCCACGAAGACGCGACGACCTTCACCCACCAGGTACTTCACTGTGTCAACGATCATGCGTTCGTTTTCATCGAGATCGGTCTTCAACGCTTCGATCACATGGCGCACATCTGACTTTGCTACCAACGTGATGACTGGAGCACCTGAGTCGAGAAGTGCCTTAACCTGACCATCTTCATGAGCTAACTTGCCGGCTTTGCGAGTAGCGCCAAATGCCACGAGCTGGGCATTCTTCAGATCAAGTTCAGTTTGAGCACGCTGGAAGAACTCGGTGTCCTTTGGCATAGCACCTGGCCAACCGCCCTCAATAAAACCAACGCCGTACTCGTCAAGCAGTTTCGCAACAGCGAGCTTGTCGTTCACTGAGTACGAAATACCTTCACGCTGAGCGCCATCGCGCAGCGTGGTGTCGTACAAGTGAAAAGCGTCGGAGGTAGCCATGAGTTCTTTCCTTACCGTGTTGAGCGAATTGGCACTATCAACGAAAAAACCCCCCGCAGGGTGCGAAGGGCAGCGCGTTGACGGATGGTCAACGCGCTAGTTAATGATGATGCCGTGGTGAAGCACATGACCATCATGCCACAACTGCCCTATATGGGGCTAGACCCCCTCGAGAGGGGGCATCACTAGCAAATGGTGTGCAGCCACTGGTGCTTGTCGGGCACCTGACCGGTCTGGATATTGAGCAGGGCCTCACGCAACTGCATGGTGACTGGACCTGGCTGACCCTCATTGATTTCCCAATGGCCACTTTTACGGCTCTTGACCTGGCCAACCGGAGTAATGACAGCTGCAGTGCCACAGGCGAACACTTCAGTGATCTCCCCTGCCTGTGCACCATCGCGCCACTGATCCACACTGATCGCATCTTCGGTAGCCAAATACCCAAGGTCAGCGGCCACGGTAAGCAATGAATCTCGGGTAATGCCAGGCAGCAACGAGCCAGTAAGCGTTGGCGTGACCAAACGGGCGCTGTCACCTGAGCCGTACACGAAGTACAGGTTCATCCCGCCCATTTCCTCAATCCAGTTGCGCTCGACAGCGTCAAGCCACACCACTTGTTCACACCCATGCGAAGCCGCTTCAGCTTGGGCGATGAGCGAAGCGGCGTAATTGCCCGCACATTTGGCTTCACCCGTGCCACCTGGAGCTGCCCGCACATAGTCATCAGAAATCCACACGGATACTGGCTTTACTCCCTGTGGGAAATAGGCACCCGCAGGAGAGGCGATCAAGAGGTACTTGTAGGCATTAGCTGGACGAACACCCAATCCCACTTCAGTTGAAATCATAAACGGGCGAAGGTAGAGCGACTGATCTTCGCCACCGGGAACCCAAGCCGCGTCTTGCTGCACGAGCGCATTCACCGAAGCCAAGAACAGTTCAATGGGGAGTTCAGCCATCGCTAGACGACGAGCGGAACGCTGGAAACGCTCTGCGTTGGCGATCGGACGAAAGGTTTTGATTGAACCGTCTTCATGGCGATACGCCTTTAAGCCTTCGAAAATTGCCTGCCCGTAATGCATGAAGTTCGTGGCTGGGTCAAGACTCAACGGACCATATGGAACCAACTGCGCGTTGTGCCAACCCAGTTCCTCGGTCCAATCGGCGGTAACCATGTGATCGGTGAAGTACTTACCGAAGCCTGGGTTAGCCAAGATCTCCTCGCGTTGCGCAGCAGGCAGCGGATTTTGAGATGGCTTCAGCTCAATAGGCCACAAAGATTCGCCTACGTGCTGACCTTGGGTAGACATGACTCTCCTTCAACGATGCGATCAGTAAGGCTACCGATTGCCCTTGGGAATTACTTGGACTTTGCGAGAGCTCCTGCTGCCAAAGCATCGCCAATTGCCGAGGTGGAACGAACTGAATCGCCACGTGTTGCAAGGTCATCTGAAACCGCAGACTCAACCCAGACTGCAGCGTCTTTTTGACCCACGTGATCAAGAAGCATCGCAAGTGACAACACCGTTGCCGTTGGGTCCGCCTTGCCTTGACCTGCGATATCTGGTGCTGAACCGTGAACCGGTTCGAACATGCTTGGGTTCTTGCGAGTTGGATCGATATTGCCTGACGCTGCAAGTCCAATGCCACCAACGATTGCCGCACCAATGTCGGTGAGGATGTCACCAAACAAGTTGTCAGTCACCACAACATCGAATCGCTCTGGCTGTGTCAGGAAGAACATTGATGCTGCGTCAACGTGGCAGTAGTCAGTCTCAACTTGTGGGTAATCCTTGGCCACGTCATTAAAGGCGCGCTGCCAGGTATTACCTGCGTACACCAACACGTTGGTCTTGTGCACCAAGGTGACTTTGTTGCGACGGTGGGTAGCGCGCTCAAATGCATCACGAATGATGCGCACAGCGCCGTAGTAGGTGTTCAGGCTGACTTCAGTTGACACTTCATGCTCGGTGCCTTCGCGCAGCACGCCACCTGCACCAACATAAGGACCTTCAGTGCCTTCGCGGCACACCACGAAGTCAATGTCTTTGGTGGTCTTACCGGCCAACGGACCGACAACGCCCGGGTACAACCGCACTGGGCGAAGGTTGACGTGGTGATCCATGATGAAACGCAATGGCAACAACACACCGCGCTCAAGAATTCCTGGCTTCACCGAAGGGTCTCCGATGGCACCCAACAGAATTGCGTCATAGCCGCGAAGTTCTTCAACAACTGAATCTGGCAACAACTCACCTGTGGTGTTGTAGCGGCGAGCGCCAAGGTCATATTCCTTGGTGGTCACGGTGATGCCTGCGGCAGGAGCAATAGCGTTGAGTACCTTCATGGCCTCAACCACTACTTCGGTTCCGATGCCATCGCCAGGGATGAGGGCCAAATTCAAGTTCGTCGACATGGGGCCAAACTCTATCCGGGCCAATTTCCCCCGACCTGCCCCCATGACGATGACCTTTTCGGTTCCGCGCACCCGCTGCTAGTATTGGTATCACTATGACGCGCGCACTGCTCCTTCGCTGCCGCGGCGAGGCCTGACCAACCGGCCCCTCGTCGCGGGATTCGCGTTCGCCGGTAGGCCAATCGAAATTTTCTAGGAGCCCGCGATGAGTACCACTTCTTTTCAAGCAGACGATGCAAGCCAACAGCCATCAGGCATGAACTTTGCCCGATACGTTCCTTTCCGCACGACCCCGCTCACCAATCGCACCTGGCCTGATCGTGAGATCACCAAGGCCCCACGTTGGTGTGCTGTCGACCTCCGCGACGGCAATCAAGCCCTCATTGACCCAATGACCCCAGACCGCAAGCTTCGGATGTTCAAATTGCTGGTCTCGATGGGATACAAGGAAATAGAAGTGGGCTTCCCCTCGGCTTCCCAGACTGACTTCGATTTCGTTCGTCTGCTTATTGAAGACGGCCACATTCCTGATGACGTCACTATTCAGGTGCTGGTGCAGGCCCGTGAGTCATTGATTGAACGAACCTTTGAATCTATCGATGGTGCCAAGCAAGCGGTCGTGCACTTCTATAACTCCACTTCCGTGCTCCAGCGCAGGGTCGTGTTTGGCCTGGATAAAGAGGGCATTGTTGAGATTGCCGTTCATGGCGCTCAATTAGTGAAGAAGCATGCCGAGCAGATGGTCGGCAAAACCGAAATCTTCTTCGAGTACTCCCCTGAATCATTTACCGGCACCGAGCTCGAATTCGCATTGGAAGCCTGCAATGCCGTGACTGACGTACTCGAGCCAACTCCAGATCGCAAAATGATCATCAACTTGCCAGCAACGGTGGAGATGACCACACCGAATCTGTATGCCGACTCAATCGAGTGGATGAGCCGCAATCTCAATCGCCGCGACTCCATCATCTTGTCGCTGCATCCACACAACGACCGTGGCACTGCGGTTGCTGCCGCTGAATTGGGTTACATGGCCGGTGCTGACCGCATCGAAGGCTGCCTGTTCGGCAATGGCGAGCGAACGGGCAACGTGTGCTTGGTCACCCTTGGTTTAAACATGCTGACCCAAGGCGTCGATCCGCAGATTAATTTCAGTGATATCGATGAAATTCGACGCACGGTTGAGTACTGCAACCAGATTCCGGTACATGAGCGTCATCCATATGGTGGCGACTTGGTGTACACCGCATTCAGTGGTTCACACCAAGATGCCATCAACAAGGGCCTGCGCACCATGGATAAGGAAGCTGCAGAACTCGGTATCTCCGTTGACCAGCATCGATGGGAAGTTCCTTATCTGCCAATTGATCCAAAGGACGTCGGGCGCACCTACGAAGCTGTGATTCGCGTGAACTCACAGTCAGGTAAGGGTGGCGTTGCATACATCATGCGCACCGAGCACAAGCTTGAACTTCCACGTCGCTTGCAGATTGAATTTTCGCGTGTAGTTCAGCAGGTCACCGACGATGAAGGTGGCGAGGTTGCGCCAAACGAAATGTGGAGCATCTTCTCCGCGGAATACTTGCCAGATCGTGCAGCACCTTGGGGCCGCTTCGCCTTGAAGTCTGTCAAGCAGGACTCGGCAGTCGATGGCGACACCACAGTTGAGGTTGTTATCACCGATGAAGGCAAGGAAGTAGCTCTTACCGGTACTGGTAACGGGCCGATCGCCGCATTCTGTGAAGCACTCAATGGCTACGGAGTCGATGTGCGCGTGCTTGATTATGCAGAACATGCAATGAGTGCTGGTGGCGATGCGAAAGCTGCTGCCTACTTGGAATGCACGCTTGATGGCAGAACCCTTTGGGGCGTGGGAATTGATCCATCAATCACCACCGCTTCTCTCAAGGCAATTGTCAGTGCCGTCAACCGCGCAGTACGAGGTTAACCACAAACACAAGCAAGGGCCCAGAAGCGAATGCTTCTGGGCCCTTGCTGTATGAATTCTTTAAATCAGGCTGACAGCGCGACCTGAGTGCGCGTCAATCTCTTTCACGATGGCTTCCAAGGTCGCACCTGGTGCTGGCTGATCCAGTGTCAACACGATGAGTGCATGACCTGAATCATTGCGAGCTACCTGCATGTTCGCGATGTTGACACCGGCTTCGCCGAGCACGCGACCCACAACGCCAACCACACCTGGCTTGTCGTGGTAACGAAGGAATGCTAAGTGATCGCTGATTGCCACGTCGATGTCGTAACCATCGAGCTCTACAAGTTTGCCGATGTTGCGAGGACCTGTTGAGGTGCCAGCAACTTCAACCTTGCTTCCATTGGTCAAAGTCAAACGCACGCGTACGAGCGAACGATGGTCACCGCTTTCGCGGTTCGTGGTGAGCGCAACCTCAACTCCGCGCTGCTCCGCAAGCACGGGAGCATTGACGAAGGAAACTGGGTCATGTACCAGGTTCTGGAAGACACCCTTGAGTGCACTGAGTTCAAGTACACGAACATCGTGATCAATGACATCGCCGAGGACTTCAACGTCAACGCGCTCAACAGCATCGCCAGCAAGGCTGCAGGCAATAAGACCGAGTTGTTCGGCCAGCGGAACCAACGGCTTGATCTGATCAGCCATTTGGCCACCTTGGACGTTCACAGCGTCAGGCACGAGTTCACCAGCAAGAGCCAAACGCACAGAACGGGCAACCGCGATACCGGCCTTTTCCTGCGCTTCGTCAGTTGAAGCACCTAGATGAGGGGTAGCCACTACTTGCTCAAGGCTAAAGAGTGGTGAATCGGTGCAAGGCTCTTTGGCATACACGTCAACACCAGCACCTGCAACGCGACCATCAACGATGGCCTCGTAGAGGGCTTTTTCATCCACAATCCCACCGCGAGCAGCGTTGATGATGCGCACGGTTGGCTTGACCTTGTGAAGTTCTGCGTCACCAATCAGGCCAATAGTTTCTGGTGTCTTTGGAAGGTGAACCGTGATGAAGTCGCTCTCGGTGAGCAGATCATCAAGGGTGACCATGCGGATGCCAAGCTGCGCAGCGCGAGCTGGCTGCACGTATGGGTCATAAGCAATGAGCTGAACACCAAAGGCACTCAAGCGCTGGGCGACCAAGATGCCGATACGGCCAAGACCCACAACACCAACGACCTTGTCGGAGAGTTCAACGCCGTTGTACTTCGAGCGCTTCCACTCACCCTTGGTGAGCGCAAGGTTCGCCGGCACGATATTGCGAGCGCTAGCCAGCAACAAAGCAACTGCGAGCTCTGCAGCTGACACGATGTTGGAAGTTGGGGCATTGACGACCATGACGCCGGCCTGAGTTGCAGCTTTTACATCGACGTTGTCCAGGCCCACACCTGCACGGGCAACAACCTTGAGCTTCTTGGCGGCAGCAAGGGCTTCAGCATCAATCTGAGTTGCCGAGCGCACCAAGATGGCGTCTACATCAGCAATCGCAGGAAGCAAGGCAGCGCGGTCGGCGCCATCGCATTCCACGATCTCAAAGTCTGGGCCAAGGGCCTCAACGGTTGCTGGGGAAAGTTCTTCGGCGATGAGTACACGTGGTTTAGTCACTGACTGAGTCTAGCGAGGTCCCGCAGGCTTCAACTTCACGGCCTCAGCGGCATGCATCACACCAAATTAGCCGTTGTTGCCCATCGAACAAGCCCTGGCCCAAGAATGAGAGCAACCCAGAAGCCGGCGATAAGAAACGGCCCAAAGGCAATCGCCGATGACCTGCGAGCTCGCCCAATCAGCAGGAGGCCACCTGCAACGATCCCGCCGAGGAACCAGGCACAGAAAAGTCCAAAAGTGGCGATTTCCCAGCCACACCACCCAAGGCTGAGACCCAAAACCGGGGCAAGTTTCACATCACCAAAACCCATGGCCTTACCTGCAGTAACGAACCAGACCACACCTAGGGCTGCCAACCAAATACCTGCACCGATGAGAGCCTGCCCCCACCGCCATTGACCCATCGATAACCCTGCAATCCAAAGTGAGATGAGCACGCAGGGATAAGCACTGAACACGATGAGATTAGGAAGGCGATGCGTGCGCATATCTATGGCCGCTAAGAGTGTGCCAAGTGTTGCCCAGATAGCTAGGAGCGGTAACAGGGCGAGGAAATCTTTGTGCATACATGAAGTATTTCTTTTCCTGCGCGTACCTACATTTTGTTATCCACAGGAAAGCATGAAAGGCCAGCCCGGATTCGGACTGGCCTTTCATGGACGTGAGGTTTAGCGAGCAGCCGTGCCTTCGACGTAATCATCACCACGGTTATCAACCCAGCTCATCAAGCCGCGAAGTTCACGACCGACAGCTTCGATTGGGTGCTTCTCACCCTTGGCGCGAAGAGCCTTAAATTCTGGGCCACCAGCAAGCTGGTCGTCCATGAAACGTTGCGCAAAGTTGCCATTTTGGATGTCAGTGAGGACAGCCTTCATGTTTTCCTTCACTGATGGATCGATCACTCGTGGACCGGAAACGTAGTCGCCGTACTCAGCGGTGTCCGAAACGCTCCAACGCTGCTTAGCAATGCCACCTTCGTACATAAGGTCAACGATGAGCTTGAGTTCATGCAAGCACTCGAAGTAAGCAACCTCTGGCTGGTATCCAGCTTCGGTCAACACCTCGAAGCCGTACATGACGAGCTGGGATGCACCGCCACACAGCACTGCTTGCTCACCAAAGAGATCGGTTTCGGTTTCTTCGGTGAACGTGGTCTTGATGCCGCCCGCGCGAAGGGAACCAATTGCCTTGGCATAGCTCAGTGCCAATGGCCAGGCATTACCAGTTGCATCTTGCTCAACAGCAACGATGGCAGGAACGCCACGGCCTGCTGCGTACTCACGGCGAACCAAGTGACCTGGGCCCTTTGGCGCAACCATGGCGACATCGACGTCAGCAGGTGGTTTGATGAAACCGAAACGAATGTTGAAACCGTGTGCGAAGAAGAGTGCATCGCCAGCCTTGAGGTTTGGCTCGATTGCTTCCTTGTAGAGCTTGGCCTGAACTGGGTCCGGCACGAGCACCATGATGACGTCAGCTTCATCAGCAGCGGTTGATGGATCAACGACGCGCAAGCCAGCTTCTTCCGCCTTGGCACGGCTTTTTGAGCCTTCGGCTAGGCCAACGCGTACGTCTACGCCTGAGTCACGAAGGGACATAGCGTGGGCGTGACCCTGGCTACCGAAACCGAGCACCGCAACCTTGCGGCCCTGGATGATCGATAGGTCGGCGTCCTTGTCATAGAACAGTTCTGCTGCCACCGGAGGTTCTCCTTGATTGTGTGAAAAATGCGTTCAAGCGCTCCACAGATTACGCGGTGCGCTCCCCTGACTTATCCGCAGGGCGGCTGGACCTATCTGAGATGGAGCGGGAACCGCGGCCAACGGCCACCATGCCCGACTTCACCAATTCTTTGATGCCAAATGGCTCCATCACCTTGAGGAAATCCGTGAGTTTCTCTGGATTGCCCGTGATCTCGATGGTCAGCGCCTCAGGCGCCACATCAACCACCTTGGCCTTGAACAGTTGAACGACCTCGATTACCCGACTACGGGTATCAACATCGGCCTTGACCTTCACCAGCATGATCTCGCGAGAAACGGAGGCAGCTGGATCAAGCTCGACGATCTTGAGCACGTTGATGAGCTTGTTCAGCTGCTTGGTCACTTGTTCAAGTGGCGAACCATCCACATTCACCACGATGGTCATGCGCGAAACATCGGGCACTTCGGTTGGGCCCACAGCCAAGGATTCAATGTTGAATCCACGACGAGAGAACAAACTGGCGACCCGAGCAAGTACACCCGGTTGATCTTGTACCAGCACTGAAAGCGTATGACGAGTCATTATTCCTCGCCTCCCCATTCTGGAGCTATTGATCGCGCGAACTGAATTTCATCGTTGCTCGCACCTGCAGCAACCATCGGCCACACCATGGCGTCTTTGTGCACAACAAAATCGATGACTACAGGCGCATCATTCAGGCTCATCGCCTTTTCGATGGTTGCATCGACCTGATCTTGTGATTCGCAGCGAAGACCATGGCAACCATACGCATCAGCTAACTTCACAAAGTCAGGGATGCGGTGCGATTCCAGGTTGGTATTCGAGTAGCGCTCGTTGTAGAACAAGGTCTGCCACTGGCGCACCATGCCAAGGCTGCTGTTGTTAATCAAGGCAACCTTGATGGGTATTTCATTAATTGCGCAGGTCACCAACTCTTGATTGGTCATTTGGAAACAACCATCGCCATCAATGGCCCATACGGTCTTGTCGGGCATGGCCACTTTTGCACCCATAGCTGCAGGAACTGCGTAACCCATTGTTCCCAAACCGCCTGAGTTCAACCACGTATTTGGCTTGTTGTACTTAATGAATTGAGCAGCCCACATCTGATGTTGACCAACGCCCGAAGTAAAGATCGAGTTATCGCCAGAAATGATGCCTAGGCGTTCGATCACAAACTGGGGCGACAATGTGCCATCAGTTGGGAAGTCATAACCGACAGGATAGGTATCAAGAATTCGGTCGAGCTGTGCCCACCATCCTTCATAATCACCACGTTTGTTATTCGCGAATTCAACTTCTATCGCAGCAACAAGATCGGGAATAATCTCCGACAGATCACCCACGATTGGCACGTCTGCGAATCGATTCTTACCGATTTCAGCTGGATCGATATCTGCATGAATCACAGCAGCATTCGGTGCGAAGGTCGATAGCTTTCCTGTTACGCGGTCATCAAATCGCGCACCCAGGGTGATGAGCAGGTCGGACTTTTGTAACGCACCCACCGCCGCCACGGAGCCGTGCATACCTGGCATACCCAAATGCTGCTTGTGGTCGTCAGGGAATGCTCCGCGTGCCATTAACGTGGTCACCACAGGAATCCCGGTGAGCTCTGCCAAACGTAGTAATGCAGCAGATGCATTCGCGCGAATAACTCCGCCACCGACGTATAACACTGGCTGGCTAGCTTCAACGATCAAGCGGGCTGCTTCACGCACCTGCTTGGCATGAGGACGCGTAACAGGGTGATAACCCGGCAGATCAACAGACGTTGGCCAATTGAATTGCGTCAATGCTTGAAGAGCATCTTTGGATACGTCAACCAGTACTGGGCCTGGACGACCCGTTGATGCAATGTGAAAGGCCTCAGCAACTGCTCTTGGAATGTCATCGGGATTAGTTACCAGGAAACTGTGCTTAGTGATCGGCATGGTGATGCCACGAATGTCAGCTTCCTGGAAAGCATCTGTACCAATCGCGGAACTTGCTACCTGTCCCGTGATGGCAACCATAGGTACCGAGTCCATATGCGCATCAGCGATTGGGGTTACCAGGTTGGTCGCACCTGGACCACTCGTTGCCATGCATACGCCAACCCGGCCACAGGCAGCTGCGTAGCCTTCAGCAGCGTGACCAGCTCCTTGTTCATGACGCACCAAAATGTGACGGATCTGAGTGGAATCCATCAAAGGGTCGTACAGCGGGAGGATTGCTCCACCGGGAATGCCGAAGACGTCGGTTACTCCCGCCGCCTCTAGGGACAGCACGAGGCTCTGTGCACCCGTGATCTGCTCGCTCATTACTGCCTTCTTCTCGTCGATTCGGTTGAATCAGTCAGGTCGATCTCATAAGAAAACCCCCCGACCCTTGCGGGTAGCGGAGGGAGCGCGCCGGCCAATCTTCAGGCGGCGCGCCTCATAACTACAAGTGACGTTGACATAACCAAGAGTTTACTCCCGTAACAGGCCCCTGTCACCCCCCTTTGGGGTGACTCGGGCCACTGATTTGGCCTAGCCACGGTCTATTTCGTGACCGTCAATGTGCAGCTCACACTCGTGGTGAATTTCTTGGGGTCATCGTTTCTGAAGACATCACACTGACCGTTTGCCCCCCGATAGGCACCTGTACCACCGACGACGGCGTAGCTCGCCGGCCGATTCACGATAGGTAGGCCCCCATTGACGGCAAATTGCTCGGCACCCAAAATGACAAAGGAATCAACCCCTTCGGGACCAAATGCATACTCCGCTTGAAGGAAACGGCCATCTGAGTCTGTCATGAGGCGATCGACTATCGACACCACATCAAAATGACCGATGACCTGGCCTTCCTCACCTAAAAGGTCTCCATTGCCAGCCACTAAATCACCGCGCGAAGATCCCTTATCACCCAGATCCAACGTCCCACGATCTACTGACTTCGCTTGAAAGTTCAGGGTAATTTCATGTGGACCGGAACTGCAAGCAACCAAGGTCACAGGTGCCAAAAGCCCTATCACAGTTGAAACACCCAGTCTGAAAGGCAGGTTCATTCTGCGCAGGGTAAATCAATTTGAAGACTTCAACAAGCACCACAGTACAAGGGTGAATCTCGCTTCCAGAATCACAACTAGCCTCTGGCAGCAGGCGAATGTGACCAGGTTTCGTAGCCCCCATCGAGATTTGAGGCTTGAATTCCGAGCTCCCCCAAGAGCGTCGTGGCCGTGTGGCCGCGCTGCCCAACCTTGCAGTAGACGATGACATCGCTAGGTGGAATTTCCTCGTAGCGCTCCCGGAGTTCATCAACTGGAACATTCAATGCGCCTGGGACATGGCCACCCCGGAATTCGAGCTGACTTCGCACATCAATAACGGTGGCACCCTTGGCGACCCGGTCAGCGAGCTCACTCCACTGCACTGTGGTGGTTAATCCACTCAGGATGTTGTCGGCCATGTACCCGAGCATGTTGACTGGATCCTTCGCCGAACCAAACGGTGGCGCGTAGGCAAGTTCGAGATCAGCGAGCTCTGGCGCCGTAATACCTGCGCGCATCGCTGTGGCGATCACGTCAATGCGCTTATCTACTCCTTCTCGCCCTACGCCTTGTGCACCCAAAATCTGGCCGGTTGTTGGATCAATAAGCAACTTCAACATCATTGATTCTGCGCCTGGGTAGTACCCCGCGTGTGAACCTGGGTGTGAGTGCATGACTACACGTGGCCGATCTGCGACTTTGAGCCGCTTCTCATTCCAGCCAGTTGTTGCAACGACCAGATCGAAGACCTTCACAATTGCGGTACCGATCGTTGGCACAGCACGCACATTGCGTTCCATGATGTGATCAGCCACGACGCGCCCCTGACGATTTGCGATGTTTGCAAGTGGAACTAGGACGGCTTCACCATCAAGTGCATCGCTCTTTTCCGCTGCATCGCCAATCGCGTAAATCGACTTGTCTGAAGTTCGGTTGAATGCATCAACAACGATGCCGCCTCGAGGACCCACTTCAACATCGGCTGCTTTTGCCAAGGTGGTGTCTGGTCTTACGCCAATTGCCAAAATGATGAGGTCTGCATCAATTCGTTCCCCATTTGCTAACTCAACGCCGGTGTCGGTAATCGCTGCTAGACCAGAACCAAGGCGTACATCAATACCGTGGTTGCGCAATTCATCGGCAACGGGAAGGGCCATTTCTGGATCAAGCGGTGCAAGTACTTGATCCATCGCTTCAATCAGAGTTGTGCTTATTCCACGATGCACCAAGTTCTCGGCAGTTTCCACACCTATGAAGCCGCCACCGATTACTACGGCGTGATCTGGATTCGCATTGACGGCATTAGCCATCTTCGTGACATCTTCGATCGTGCGAAGGGTCAGCGCACGCTCGATGCCGGGAAGCGGTGGCACGATCGGTGAAGCCCCTGGACTCAGCACCAGAGCGTCGTAAGCCAAGTCATAAGAGTTGCCGTCAACCAGATTCTTGACCGTGACGCACTTAGCAACACGATCGATAGTCGTTACTTCACTCAGAATGCGCACATCAAGTCGGAAGCGATCGTGCAAGCTTTCTGGGGTCTGGAGTAGAAGATCCTGACGCTCGGAGATCACTCCACCGACGAAGTACGGCAGCCCACAGTTGGCATAGGAAACGTACCCACTTCGTTCAATCACAATGATCGAGGCAGTTGGATCCAAACGACGTAGCCGCGTAGCCGCAGACATGCCGCCAGCGACTCCACCAATGATGACGATTTGCTTCACAGATAAAATATACCCCTAGGGGGTATAAAAAGCAAGTGTCTTAGCCAAGGCGGCTGACATCGCGTACTGCTCCCGTGTCAGCCGAGGTCACCATCGCTGCGTATGCCTGCAGAGCTGGTGAGACCACGCGATCGCGACCAATCGGCTTGTAGGCATCCGTACCCTTGGCTTCCATCGCTGCGCGACGCATTGCAAGTTCCTCATCGGAAACTTCGAGATGGATCCGGCGAGCTGGAATATCGATGACGATGGTGTCGCCCTCTTCAACCAGTGCGATTGCTCCCCCACTGGCCGCTTCGGGCGAAACGTGACCTACCGAAAGTCCTGATGTGCCACCTGAGAAGCGGCCATCAGTGATCAGTGCGCAGGATTTCCCTAGACCCTTGGACTTGATAAACGACGTCGGGTAGAGCATTTCCTGCATGCCCGGCCCTCCGCGTGGGCCTTCATAGCGAACAATCACACAATCACCCGCAACGATTTTGTTATTCAGAATGCCTTCAACTGCTTCATCTTGGCTGTGGAAGATGCGAGCTGGTCCAGAAAATCTCAACAGTTCTTCATCTACCCCTGCGGTCTTCACGATGCACCCGTCAACTGCAAGGTTGCCAAACAGCACAGCCAAACCGCCATCTTGGGAGAAGGCATGTGCCTTATCGCGAATAACACCACCGGAGCGATCAGTGTCAACTGATTCATAACGACGATCTTGAGAGAAAGCTACCTGTGTCGGCACTCCACCAGGAGCCGCGCTGTAGAACTTATGGACTTCAGGGTCTGTTGTTTGCGCGACATCCCATTTCGCTAGCGCCATCGCCATCGTTGGTTCGTGAATGGTTGGCAGATCGGTATGAAGTACACCAGCGCGATCAAGTTCACCAAGGAGAGCCATCACGCCGCCAGCACGATGAACGTCTTCCATGTGCACTGTCTGAACAGCCGGTGCCACTTTGGAAAGATTTGGCACCTTGTGTGACATTCGATCAATGTCGGCCATTTTGAATGGCACGCCTGCTTCAACAGCAGCAGCAAGAAGATGTAGCACGGTGTTTGTCGATCCACCCATGGCAATGTCCAGAGCGACCGCGTTTTCGAACGCATCAAAGGTCGCAATAGAGCGTGGAAGTACTGATTCGTCATCTTGCTCGTAGTAGCGCTTTGTGATGTCCACAATCAAGCGGCCAGCACGCAAGAACAACTCTTTGCGATCGACATGGGTTGCGAGCACGGAACCATTGCCAGGCAAAGAAAGTCCGAGCGCTTCAGTGAGACAGTTCATCGAGTTTGCAGTGAACATGCCAGAACATGAGCCACATGTTGGGCAAGCTGCACGCTCCATCCGCTCAATGTCTTCATCTGAATTTTTATCATCGCCCGCTTCAATCATCGCGTCGATCAAATCCACTGAGCGTGTGGTGTCACCCCACTGAACCTTTCCAGCTTCCATCGGGCCACCAGAAACAAAGACCACGGGAACATTGAGGCGAAGCGCGGCCATCAACATGCCTGGGGTGATCTTGTCGCAGTTCGAAATGCAGACCATCGCATCAGCGGTGTGCGCATTAACCATGTACTCAACAGAGTCAGCAATTAAGTCGCGGCTGGGCAATGAGTACAGCATGCCGGCGTGACCCATCGCAATGCCATCGTCAATCGCAATGGTGTTGAACTCCTTGGCAACGCCACCTGCTGCTTCGATCTCACGCGCTACCAGTTGTCCGAGATCCTTGAGGTGCACGTGCCCAGGAACAAACTGTGTAAAGGAGTTCACGACCGCGATAATCGGCTTGCCGAAGTCACTATCGCCCATGCCAGTTGCGCGCCACAGGGCACGAGCGCCAGCCATGTTTCGACCATGGGTTGAGGTGCGGGAGCGATACATCGGCATAACGGGCCTACCTGTCTGCTAACTACATCAAGGTTTTCTTTCCAAGACTAATAGTAACCCTCGTGCGCGCAGACTCCTAGACGCTTTACTTAGTACTGACAGCGATCTTTCGACTCAAAATCACGGCATAGGAGCCCGCCGAATCGATGGACTCATCCCCTAACTCCACTTGCAACCTGATCTCGCCAAGGTCTTGATGCTCACCTGGACTCAGACCAACAGCTCGTAAACTCGATCGCGAAACTGTCAGTACGAGGTGATCTTCAACCCCATCAGTGAATACCTGTACTTGGGTTGCATTCGATCGATTTGCCAGGAAAAGCATAGAGAGAAGGCGGTCAACTTGGCTATCGATGGGACGAGCATCGTGTGATGAAACCATGCCCTTGACATTGGCTCGAATACCCAATTCGGCAACTTCCTCAACGAGGGTGCGCATTAACACTGCGAATGCGCCGTCTCTTTCCGGATCAACCTGAATCACAGAGCGAATACGCCCATCTTGGACTTCTAATTGATGACGAACTTGGTCGGTCATTTCGCCACCGTCTGCAACTAGCTCCAGCTCGCGTAGGGCTGTCGAAACCGCTTGATCAAGCTGAGCATTCAAATCGTCAGCAGCTTGGGCCCGCGAACGTTCGATTACCTCCAACTGCCTCATCGCGCGAGTGCGGTCAGCAGCATTTCGATAAGCCTTCGCACCAATGAACGAGACGATCAAAATAATCGGTAGCACCACGAGTGAGTTCAGAAGCGCTAGCGATACCGAGTCACGACAATTAGATGGGAAGCGCAACACCAAACCGAGCCCACCGTATGCCCAGATAGCCAATCCGATAATTCCAGCGAGTCGCCCGCTCCACGCAGCAATGATCATCACTGAATAACCGGAGATTGTCAGCAGTGGAGCAATTGACCCGCTGTCTGCGCATTCAAATTGGTTTTCAACTAGCAGTGACGGTACGAGAGCTGGAATGAGCACAATCGCTACACCGACCATGGGACGAACGTGTCGACGTTTCACAACCACAACTGCAGCAATCGCTACACCAAAGAGCCCTAACCATGCGCTCCATTCAGCTACACCGGCGCCCAGCCACATTGTGCGCAGGAAGTAGACGGAACCCAATAATGACATCGTTGCTATTGGCGCAGTCACGAGCAGCCTGGCTTTATCAAATGGAAGAAATCCGACTACCTGAATTCCAGGCGATGATGATGTTGCATCAGAGAGAGAAACCACAATCGAAGATTTTGGGCGACCGTTTTCATCTACTCCTGAATACAAAGATGCACCAATTGCATTGAGCGAACTACCCAATACTGTACTCCTCCCGATACCCGGGGGGTCGTTCACGTTTTTCTGTGTTCCACCGACAAGCGTGATAGTCAGTAAATCTTGGTCATTGATCGTCATCGACAACGCAATTTCTTTATCTTCGGAATGTCGATCGATATTTCGCATGAGTTCAACAAGCGCTGCTCTCAAGGTTTCAAAGACCTCACCAGTAAGTGGGATATCTGCAATATTGCCGACCAGAGTCACCACGCCACTTTCGAAGCGACTGCCTAAAACCTCCTCTGCAAGGGCTCTCGTTGACGATCCGCTATTTTTTGCCAGGGTACTGCGGCCAAACGTTACATATGCCAGTTCATCCTTGAGCCGCTTTCGGTCAAGGTTTTGGCTGGCCAACACATATCTCAATGTGTTGAGAACAGATTCATGAATATGAGTTGCGGCTTTGCGCCAGTGACCTGCCCGCTCCTGCATCGCGATTGAATAGATGGTTTCACTCTCAAGGTTTGCAGTGCGAAGATCGCCATCCCTTGCTTCAATTCGCAAGGAATTCCAGGCCCACCAAAGTGCAGTTGACCCACCCAAAAGCTGAATAAATACGACCCAGCCACCAAAAACCTCAAGTGCTCCCGGAACAACAACATTGGGTTTACTCGTCCATCCTGCAATCGTGACGAGCGCCGCGATAGGGATGAATAAGAGTCCAACTCTTCGTGAACTCAGCGCAATGAGGAAATATCCCAGCCAACTCGACAGAGTTGTGAGCGCGAGCCAATTTGGCGATGTATCCGATGCCACGAAAGCACACAGAATGAAACACACCTGACCTATCGGGAACAACCAGAGGAATTTTGATTGACGGCTTGCCATCACGATGGCGAGTGCCACAGCGGCAAAGAGGAGTGCAGACCCACACAGCACCAACACTTGCTCAATCTCGCTGAGTTCTGTCCACTGATATTGGACGATAAGCAACGTGGTGGTGATCCATACGCATGTGCCTGCGATCATGAGCCAGCGTCGAGTCGACAACAAAGCGTCAGACTCAGTGGCCTCATTTTTCATGGAATTTGCCTTCCGGCTTCAGTCATCGGCGTCGAGGTTATAGAGTGATGGAAGGTAAGAAATGAACAATACGCCGATTTTGATCGTCCTCGAAGACCACCCACTGGTCCGAGAAGCCCTTATGGAAAAGCTTGTATCCCATTTCGGGGACATAGATTTTGCTTACTCAGGTCCCGATATTCAAGCGGCTGTCATGGCGTTGGGAACCACTGATGTTGACTGCGTCATCTTGGATCTTGATCTGAATGACAAGCGGTCTGCCCTCGACAACATTTTGGCTCTGACTGAGTTTTCGTCACCCGTGTTAATCGTAAGTGCCCTAGGTGACTCCGCCACAATTCGTTCGGCACTCGCAATGGGCGCAAAGGGATTCGTCTCTAAGCAGGCTGAACCCGAGATTTTCATTGAAGCTGTGGTTGCCACTCTTCGCGGCGAGGAGTACACGGCACCGGAGGTTGCTGCTGCTCTTTTGTCAGCTCCAGGAGCCCAAGTAAAACTCTCTGATCAAGAACGTCGCGCCATGGTGCTCTACGCGTCAGGTTTGAAGATGACCAGCGTCGCACGCCAAATGGGCATCACTGCCGGCACTGCTGATGAATACATCAAGCGTGTGCGCGCTAAATACCGCAAATCAGGAATCACTGTTTCGACCAAGACTGACCTCTACCGCGTAGCTCGATCAGAGGGCTTAATCCCCTGATCGTTACTCGCTCACTCCCAAGCGTTCGAGTAACAAGGCACGCACCTTCGCGGCATCTGCTTGACCCTTCGTGGCCTTCATCACTGCGCCTACCACTGCTCCTGCAGCTTGAATCTTTCCGCTTTGAATCTTCTCAGCGACATCAGGTGCGGCAGCCAAGGCTTCATCAATGGCTGCTAAGAGCGCGCCATCGTCGCTCACAACTGCCAGCCCACGGGTTGCGATGATTTCTTCTACCGTGCCCTCACTAGCAAGAATGCCTTCGAATACTTGACGAGCAAGCTTGTCATTGAGTGCACCAGAAGTGATCAGCGATTCAACTTGCTGAATGTCGTGTGGCGTCACACTCAACGCTTCAAGCTCAACACCTTGCTCATTGGCCACACGCAACAATTCACCTGTCCACCATTTACGCGCGGCAACCGAGTCAACACCAAAAGCAATGGTGGCTTCGACGAGATCAAGAGCGCCCGAGTTTGCAAGAGAAGCAAGCTCAAAGTCGTTGATGTTCCATTCTTCCTTCAGTCGCGCACGCTTGACTGATGGCATTTCTGGTAGACCTGCGCGCAGTTCTTCTACCCAATCCCGACTTGGCGCAACTGGCACTAGGTCTGGCTCAGGGAAGTATCGGTAATCCTCGGCTTTTTCCTTGGAACGACCACTGGTTGAACGGCCAGTATCTTCATGGAAATGTCGAGTTTCCTGAATAACACGCCCGCCGTTGTCGAGCACCGAAGCTTGACGCTCAATTTCACTGCGTACTGCTCGTTCAACTGAACGCAATGAATTTACGTTCTTGGTTTCACTGCGGGTGCCCCAGCCATCGCCAGGCTTGTTCAGCGAAAGGTTTACGTCGCAACGCATAGAACCCTCTTCCATGCGTACATCTGAAACGCCCAGAGCCCGCATGACATCGCGCAACTCTTTCACGTAAGCCTTAGCTACTTCTGGTGCAAGCGACCCCGTGCCAATCACTGTTTTGGTCACGATTTCGATTAAAGGAATGCCAGCACGGTTGTAATCAACGAGTGAGTACTCAGCGCCATGAATTCGGCCAGTGGCTCCACCCGTGTGAGTGAGTTTGCCGGTGTCTTCTTCCATGTGTACGCGTTCAATTTCCACACGAAACACTTGAGGCCCATCAGGAGTATCTACTGTGACATCGAGATAGCCGTCATAACACAAAGGCTCGTCGTACTGACTGATCTGGTAATCCTTGGGCATATCCGGATAGAAGTAATTCTTGCGAGCGAAGCGACACCATTCCGCGATATTGCAGTTCAGCGCTAACCCAATACGAATTGTTGACTCAACAGCAACGCGGTTCACCACAGGCATTGATCCAGGCAACCCAAGGCACACAGGGCATACCTGAGTGTTTGCATCGGAACCGAAATCAGTTGAACATCCGCACCACATTTTGGAGTTGGTGCCAAGCTCAACATGCGTTTCGATACCAATGATTGGCTCGTAACGACTCATTGCCTCGTCAAATGGGATGTACACGTCGCCATGCGAAGTAGTGGTCATAGCTCTGGAGCCTCCTCGATCAACAAATGGCCCCATCTATCAGTGAGCGCTGCTTCCAAGGCGCCGCCTGCGAGATACAAACGATCATCTGCCATGGCTGGCGCCATGATCTGGAATCCAACGGGCAAGCCATCTTCAGGAGCTAGGCCTATTGGTAAAGACATTGCGCCAATTCCGGCAAGGTTCACTGGAATGGTTGCGACGTCATTGAGATACATCGCGATTGGATCGTCGAGCTTCTCACCCAACTTAAACGCAGTTGTCGGGGCCGTCGGCGAAACCAACACGTCGACCTGTTCAAAGGCGGCATTGAAGTCACGCGTAATGAGCGTGCGCACTTTTTGTGCTTGTCCGTAGTACGCGTCGTAATAGCCGCTCGACAAGGCATACGTACCCAGCATGATGCGTCGCTTTACTTCTGGACCAAATCCAGCCTCACGCGTCATTGACATCACTTGCTCAACACCGTTATTTCCATCATCACCAACTCGCAGGCCATATCGCATGCCATCGAATCGCGCTAAGTTGCTTGATGCTTCGGAGGGAAGAATCAAGTAATACGCACCGAGGGCGTACTCGAAGCTTGGGCAGGACACTTCAATGACCTCAGCGCCTAAGCTCTGCAAAATTTCAAGTGCTTCGGCATACCGCTGTGAGACGCCGGCTTGATAGCCCTCACCACCCAGTTCTTTCACTACACCGATTTTCATCCCGCGAACATCAGCACGCTTTGCTGCTGCAACAACATCTGGGACTGGTGCATTGATCGAGGTTGAGTCCATCGGATCATGCCCGGCGATTGCGGCATGGAGTAAGGCAGTGTCCAACACCGTGCGAGCACATGGACCGGGCTGGTCAAGGGATGAAGCCAGGGCAATCTGGCCGTAACGCGAAACACCACCATAGGTCGGCTTCACTCCAACAGTGCCCGTGACGGATGCAGGCTGGCGAATTGATCCACCCGTATCTGTACCTATAGCAAGTGGTGCTTCAAACGCCGCAAGTGCTGCAGCAGAACCGCCGCCAGATCCACCCGGAATGCGGTCGAGATCCCAAGGGTTATGCGTGGCGCCGTATGCCGAATGCTCAGTTGAGGAACCCATAGCGAATTCATCCATATTTGTTTTACCAAGGATGACAATGTCTGCTGCACGCAAGCGTTGCACCACTGTGGAGTCATATGGCGGCCGCCAACCTTCAAGTATTTTCGAGCCTGCTGTAGTGGGCTCACCCTTCATCGCAAGAACATCTTTCAGACCAAGTGGCACGCCAGCAAGAGGACCGAGTGTGGTGCCTGCAGCCACCTTGGCATCCACTGCCTTGGCCTGCTCCAAGGCGGCTTGCGCATTCACATGCAAGAACGCATGAACTTTGCCATCAACAGCACTGATGCGATCCAAGTGTGCTTGCGTTACCTCGACTGCAGATACTTCCTTTGTCGCAATAGCGTTTGCCAGTACAGAGGCGTTTTGACGAAACAGGTCACCCATGACTACTCCTCATCCAAGATACGAGGAACTCGGAAGCGGTCATCTTCAGTGGCAGGGGCGGCTGCGAGAGCTTCCTGGCGAGTCAAGCTCGGCTTGACAACATCGTCGCGAAACACATTCACCATCGGTATCGGGTGTGACATAGGAGGAATGTCGTCGGCCGCGACCTCTGAAATGCGGGCAACGGACTGCAAGATCACATCAAGTTGCTCTGAGTAGTGGTCAAGCTCAGATTCGGTGAGTTCCAGCCGGGCTAACCGGCCTAAGTGAGCAACATCTGCCCTGCTGATCGAGGTCATTGCTCAATCTTATTGAGCGCAGCCTCGAACCCTTCAGTCAGCAAGACCTTAAATCCTTCGAGCCCGATCACTGGGATCCCCAAACTCTCCGCTTTTTCCAGTTTGGAGCCGGCATTGAGCCCAGCCACGAGGAGCTGCGTCTTTTTGGACACAGATCCGGTCACCTTGGCTCCCAAGGCACTGGCTGCTTCCTGCGCTCCATCTCGAGTGAAGCCGTCAAGCGAACCAGTGATCACCAAGACGAGCCCAGCCAAAGGTTGAGGCCCGACTTCGGCAACCTCATCAGCCATACGCACGCCAGCGTCGCGCCATTTGTTGATGACTTCTAGCCGCCAGTCTTCGGAGAACCATTCGGAAATCGCTTCAGCCGTGATGAGTCCAATACCCTCAACTTGCGCAAGCTCCTCAGTGGTTGCACGTTGTAGTGCTTGCATGCTCGTAAACACTTTGGTGATGGCTTGAGCTGTCGGGGGGCCAACATGGCGGATTGACAGCGCAACGAGTACACGCCAGAGAGGCTGCGATTTCGCTACTTGGAGTTGCTCAAGTATTGCCTTCGCGCTTTCATTGAGCTTGCGGTCTGCATCCTTAGTGAAGTACTCACTTGACCTGAAGTCTGCTTCGGTCAGATTGAATAAATCGCCCTCATCCTGAACGAGCCCTGATTCAAGAATCGCGATCGCAGACTTTTCACCAAGACCTTCAATGTCGAGTGCCTTACGACTTCCAATATTTGCTAGACGCTCCATTAATTGCCCAGGACAACTGCGTGCATTTGGGCAACGTAAATCCTTATCGCCCTGCGTTTCGGGTTTGAGTTCAGTTCCGCAATCTGGGCAATGCGTAGGCATGACAAAAGCGCGCTCATCACCTGTTCGCAATTCAATGACTGGCCCGAGTACCTCAGGGATTACATCTCCTGCCTTGCGCAGGAAAACCATGTCCCCGATGAGCACGCCTTTTCGCTCGACTTCAAAACCGTTATGCAAAGTGGCCATGGCTACCGTTGAACCAGCAACCTTGACCGGCTCCATCACTGCAAATGGGGTGACTCGACCGGTTCGACCCACGTTTACTTGGATGTCGAGTAACCGAGTGCGCACAACTTCTGGTGGATATTTATAGGCAATTGCCCATCGAGGTGCCCGTGAGGTCTCGCCAAGCTCAAGTTGCTTTTCAATGTCATCAACTTTGATAACAATGCCATCAATTTCATGCGCAACATCGTGACGGTGCTCGCCATAATACTCAATGAATCCGCGAGCCCCTTGAGCATCTTTATGGACTTTAAAGTGCTCACTCGTTGGAAGGCCAAGACTTTTGAGAACCTCATATGCCTGACTCTGTCGTTCAATCTCAAGACCTGACACGGCGCCAATGCCGTGAACCGTTAACTGCAATTGCTGAAGTCTGCGCACAGAGCGATCCAGATCAGCCTGCAGTTTTAAGACGCGCAATTGTTGACGATCTGAAACAGCATCTTTTTGGGCATCCGCTAGATCCTGTTCTCTTTTATCAATGCGTTGTCGCAAACTTCCCGCTGCGGCGTTGCGAGGATTGGCAAAAAGTGACAGCCCCTGTTGGCTCTGCTCGAGATTGAGTTGATCAAATGAAGCATTTGTGAAGAAAACTTCACCACGGACCTCAATTAATTCAGGAACCTTCACACCAAGCGATGCCTGCAAAGTTTTCGGGATAGACGCGATGAAGGCTGCGTTATAAGTGACGTCTTCGCCGACTCGGCCATCACCTCTGGTAGCAACTGATTTTAGTTTTCCTTGTTCATACACTGCATCGATCGCAAGACCATCAATTTTCAGCTCACATAACAAACTTGGTACTTGACCTAATGACTTCTCTGTGCGAGCAAACCAGGCGTTAAGCTCATCATCATCAAAGACATTGTCAAGCGAATACATCCGTTGTAGGTGCTCAACGGGCGCAAACATTTCACCAACAACTCCACCGACAGCCAACGTTGGTGAATCTTGGGTTTGCAAAATTGGAAAGTCTGTTTCGAGTGCAATAAGTTCATTGAAGAGCTTGTCATATTCCAGATCGTCGATCATTGGTCGATCATCTTCGTAATACGCGCGCCTGGCTTCTTCAATTTGAGCCACAAGTGCTACCCAGCGATCCTGCGCTACTTGTGGTACCTCACTCATGTGAATCCTCGTTACGCAGCACCCGACCTGCCCGCTTAGCGGCGTCGTAAGCGGCGCGCGCTTGCACCCAGGAAGCGCCTGCGCAGCCGCATCGAGGTGTGATCACGACTGATGCCATGTGCTCAGCATCCTCTAAGCCCAGGTGATGAGCCAGATTTCGCAGCGGTGCACTTGCTCTCGTGTCGCTCATCCGGCGTTCACCAAGAAGGAAGGGATCAATGCAGCCCGCAAATAGTGCAATTCCCTGTTCCCAGGCTTCACCCATCGCATCTTCGTCAATTCGGCCCAGAGTCAAGTCAATACTGAAGAATTTTGCCCCAGAGTCGGTCATCACGCGTAGCGGTGGGTTTGCAGCGCAACAATGAACCCCACTCAGCACATTGGGAATCGCGTCAAAAATTTGGCGCAGGGCATCTTGAGCAACTGGTGGATCAACTGGATCGAAACGAGACAACCCGCTCACACTTCCTAGGGTTCCCTCAAGTACCGCAACTAATCCTGGTTCATCCACTTGCAACAGGACCGTAGCCTTAGGAAATCGACGTGCAAGATCTTCAACGTGTATTCGCGTTGCTTCTGCTAACGCCCCTGCCAGGTCTCGGCAAGCTCCACTATCGCGAAGGATGCGCTCTCCACCAGCTAACTCAACGCTTGCGGCCATCGTCCATGGGCCAACGATTTGAGTTTTGATTGGTCCGCTGTAGTCCTGCCCAAATTCTTCGATTGCGTCAAGATCTTCATCAACCCAAGAAATTGCTCGCTTCATCACCCGGCTCAAGCCATCGGTAATGCGCCAGCTATCCGCTGTTGTCTCGAGTCCGAAATCTGCTCCAACTGCATGAAGTAATCCGCCCGTGCGCCCAATCAGATCACCGCCTGGTCCACGATTGGGTAACTCCGGCACATGGAGAAATTCCGATAACTCACCCGCGATAACCCTTGCTGCATCGCGAGCGCTTTCACCAGGCAGCGATCCAACACCGGATGCTGAACCCAGCTCCCATGGAAATCTCACTAGCGAACAACTCGGCGAGTGCGTTCGACTGTTGCCGAACCAATCACACGAGTTCCGTCAAACAACACCATGCCTTGCCCTGTTGCTAGACCACGAATTGGTTCATCGAGGTCGACAACCAATTCACCATTGAGCACTCGCGCGCGTGCAGGCACAGGTGCACCATGGGCACGCACTTGTGCAAAACACGCGATGGACTCGTCACTCACTGCGACATTGGTCCAGGTTGGACGTACGCCAACGATTTGATCCACATCGAGCAGCACCGGTGGTCCGACAAAGACTTTGCGGGTCGCGATGTCCACGTCAACAACGTAACGCGGCTTACCATCAGCTGCTGGCACACGGAGATCTAACCCACGTCGCTGACCAATCGTGTAACCGAAAGCGCCTTCATGCTCAGCAATGACCTGGCCGGTTTCAATATCAACAATTTCACCGGGTTGATCACCAAGCTTTGAACGCAAGAAACCTGCTGTGTCACCATCAGGAATGAAGCAGATGTCATGGCTATCTGGTTTTTTCGCGGTCAGGAGGCCGCGCTGTTCGGCTTCGATGCGCACTTCACTTTTCGTATTCCCACCAAGTGGAAAAAGCGAATGCTCTAACTGCCATTGCTCCAGCATGCCCAGCACATATGACTGATCTTTTTCTGGATCGACTGCGCGATGAAGTTCTTTGCCTAACGAACCATCAACGACTTGTGCGTAATGTCCGGTCGCGACAGCATCGAATCCTAGATCGAGTGCCCGATCGAGAAGCGCAAGAAACTTGATTTTTTCATTGCACCGTAAACATGGATTTGGTGTGTGACCGTGACTGTATTCCTCAAGGAAGTTATTCATCACTTCTTCGCGAAATTGCTCGGACAAATCCCATACATAAAAAGGAATATCGAGCTTGTCGGCAACTCTGCGCGCATCTCGCGCATCATCGAGTGTGCAACATCCACGAGATCCTGGAACGCTCGATGATTTGGACAACGCTAAGTGCACGCCCGTGACCTCATGCCCGGCGTCAACCATGCGAGCTGCGGTAACGGAAGAATCAACGCCACCTGACATTGCGGTGAGAACCTTCATGAGCGACTCCGAACATGACCGGCACGACTTGCACGCTCAACAGCTGCAGGCAGCACTTCGATCAGGTGATCAATCTCTTCAGTCGTTGAGTCGGCACCAAGTGAAAATCTCAAAGATCCACGTGAAGCTTGTGGCTCTGCACCCATCGCCAACAGCACGTGACTCGGTTCTGGAATTCCTGCAGTGCACGCTGATCCAGTTGAACAGTCAATTCCCGCCGCATCCAGCAACATCAACAAGGCGTCGCCTTCGCAATCATCAAAAGTAAAATGTGCATTTGCTGGTAGACGACGGTCTGCGTCAAGGACCGGCTCACCATTGAGCTTTGCGGCAGGAACACTTGCTAAGACACGCGAAATGAGATCATTTCTTAGCGCCTTCACTCGCACCGCAAATTGCGCTTGATGTTCGACCGCGTTGCGCACAGCAACGGCAAAACTTGCAATACCGGCGGCGTCCAGGGTTCCTGAGCGAATCTCACGTTCATGCCCACCACCGTGAAGCACAGGGGTTGGCTTGATGTCTGGATCAAGAATGAGTGCACCGACACCAAAGGGGCCACCGACTTTATGCGCCGTGATCGTGACAGCTGATGCACCTAGTTCGGTGAGGTTCATCGGCAGCTGACCAAGCACCTGTACTGCGTCAGTGTGAAAAGCAACGCCATGGGCTCGACATAACGCCGCCAATTCGTACACTGGCTGGACAGTTCCAACTTCGTTGTTCGCCCACATCACTGTGACGAGCGCTACGTCTTGCAAGGCTAAAGCGGCCTCTACTTCATCAAGGTTGATCCGTCCAACTGCATCAACACCAACCCACAGCACCTTCGCGCCTTGGTGCTCACCAATCCACTTCACGGGATCAAGAACTGCGTGATGTTCAATTGACGAAGCAACGACGCCGACCTTGCCAAGCTCTTGGCCTCGCCAGAACAACCCTTTGACCGCGAGGTTGTCAGATTCGGTGCCGCCACCGGTGAAGATCACTGCGCTTGGCCGAGTCACGAGATCTTCCGCGATGCTTTCGCGTGCTTCTTCAACAATCCTGCGCGTACGCCTGCCTGAATCGTGCAGAGAGGAGGGGTTACCTACCAGGGAGCTCACCTCGAGCCAGCGGTCTTGAGCCTGCGGCAACATACGCGTTGTTGCCGCATGATCAAGGTAGGTACGGGGTTTCACAACTCCTGATGGTAGTGCTCGCCCTACCTCCCCGTGAACGTTGCTTTACCTGCGCCATTTTCCACGAAGGACTGCATTCCAATCCGGGCATCGTCGGTGGCAAATAGCCCCGCAAAAGCCTGGCGTTCAATTTCAATTCCGGTATTGAGGTCTACGTCCAAACCAAGGTCGATTGCCCGCTTTGCTGCCTGCATGGCAATACGAGGTCCCTTGGCAAGCTGACGTGCCCATTCCAGAGATCGGTCGAGTACCTGCTCATTTGGCACGACAACATCCACAAGACCGATGTTCAATGCCTCCTGGGCATCCACAAAGCGACCTGAAAAGATCAAGTCCTTGGCTTTGGCAGGACCGATAAGACGCGGCAACCGCTGGCTGCCTCCCGCACCGGGAATAAGTCCTAAAAGAATTTCGGGCTGACCAAGCTTTGCATTGTCCGCGCAGACTCGGAAATCGCAGGCAAGCGCCAATTCACAGCCGCCGCCGAGAGCAAAGCCCGTGATTGCAGCTATCGTCGGTTGCGCAATATTGGCAACCGCTGTGAAAAAGGACTCAAGAGCAATCGAAAATTGAATGGCGTCCTGATAGGTCATATCAGCCATCTCTTTTACATCTGCACCCGCAGCAAACACCCGCTCGCCACCGTAAATCACTACGGCATTGATATCTGTGCGTCCAGAAATCTCGACCGCTATTGCACCGATTTCTCGCTGCATTTGGGCATTGAGAGCATTCATCTTTGGGCGCTGCAAATGAATAATGCCAACTGAATCTCGAACTTCAAGCATGACGAACTCAGACATAACTTCTCCGTACAAACGATGGGGTCCGGGCAGCCTAGCGTCGCATTCGTCCAGGTGTGACCCTGTTAGCGTTATCAGGTGCCCCTGACTCACCCACATCGCTGGGATCCTCTGGGTGTTCGCCCCGACGGCAACGGCGGTGCCTTCGCAGCACTTTGGGCTCCAGAAGCAAGCCAAGTCTTCCTCTGTATCTTTGATGACGATGACAATGAGCATCAAGTAGCGCTGACTGAGCGAGTCTTCAATATTTTCAATGCGCATATTGCGCACATGCCAGTAGGCACTCGCTATGGATTCAGAGTGCATGGTGACTGGAATCCAGCAGTCGGCCACCGCTGGAATCCTCATAAATTGCTGATCGATCCTTACGCCAAAGCCATCGACGGCCAGCTCCTTCTCAACTCAGCAGTCAACGGCCACATGGGTAATGACGACCTCGCATTTAACGCGGAAAACTCAGCTCCATTTGTTCCAAAATCAGTGCTTGTTGACACCTCGTTCGACTGGGGCACGGACCAGGCGCCCAATACCCCGTGGAGCGATACGGTTATTTACGAGGCACACGTCAAAGGACTCACGAAGCTTCATCCGAGCGTTCCAGAACACCAACGCGGTACCTACGCTGGTGTCAGTCACCCTGCCGTGATTGAGCATCTTGTCGCGTGCGGAGTCACCGCTGTAGAACTTCTGCCAATCCACCAATTTGTCGATGAAGTCCACTTGATGGAACTTGGTCTCACGAACTACTGGGGCTACAACTCGATCGGCTTTTTTGCGCCACATGACGCTTACTCGTCATCGGGTACACGCGGCGAACAAGTCAATGAGTTCAAGAATATGGTCAAGAACCTCCACGCTGCTGGCCTTGAGGTGATTTTGGATGTGGTTTATAACCACACTGCAGAGGGCAATCAATTCGGGCCGACCTTAAGTTTCCGCGGGATCGATAATGACGACTACTACCACCTATCTCATGATGGCCGGGCATACTCGGACTACACCGGCACCGGCAACACTTTGAATCTTTCCAATCCACATGTATTACAAATGGTGATGGACTCACTGCGCTATTGGGTGACTGAAATGCATGTTGATGGTTTCCGCTTTGACCTTGCCTCAGCCTTGGCTCGATCGATGCACGATGTCGACATGTTGGGGACCTTCATGTCGACTCTTCAGCAAGATCCAGTACTTCGACGCGTCAAGCTGATTGCAGAACCTTGGGATGTGGGCCCTGGTGGCTATCAGGTAGGCGAGTTTCCACCACTGTGGACCGAGTGGAATGACAAGTACCGCGATTGCGTACGCGACTGGTGGCGCGGCGCGGCGGGTATCAGCGAAATCGGCTGGCGCTTAACGGGTTCTGCTGATCTTTATGGCGGCGAAGGTCGACGTCCGTTCGCATCTATTAACTTCATCACTGCACATGATGGTTTCACCATGAAGGATTTGGTGAGTTACGAGCACAAACACAATTTAGCAAACGGTGAAGAAAACCGGGATGGCACCAACAACAATCGTTCACGTAATTATGGCGTTGAAGGCCCAACCGATGACTTGTCAATTATTGCTGTTCGCGACAGACAGATTCGTAACATGTTTTCCACTCTTGCACTCTCAACTGGTGTACCGATGATCACCGCGGGTGATGAATTTGGACGAAGTCAACAAGGCAATAACAACGCCTACTGTCAAGACAACACAATCTCCTGGATCAACTGGGATTTGACTCAGGCACAGTGGGATTTGTTGACCTATAACCAGCGCACCATGCAGATTCGTCACAAGTACCGCACATTTAGGCAGCGCCACCACTTTGATGGCAAGCCACTTCACGAAGGCGGGCCTAAGGATTTAGCTTGGTTCGCACCCGATGGCACCGATATTCATGAGTCTGCATGGCATGAAGGCGATCGTCGAACCCTTGGCATGTTCATTACAGGCGAACTCCCACAAAATCATGAGCATGAAACATTCACTGACGCATCATTCATGTTGTTACTTCATGCAGGTGAGCAAGAACAAGAATTCATTCTTCCAGGCGCGCCTTACGGACATACCTATGAATGTGAACTTGATAGCGCAGCAGGCATCCACCCCAACACGTACCCAGTAATGCAAGCGGGAGCCACCGTAACGATGGCTCCCCTAAGCATGCTGCTGTTTCGTATCAGCAGTTAAAGAACTACTTATCGAACTGCACCGGTTTTTCACCTGAATGCACTTCTGCCGCTACTACAGGCAGCGTCTGTAGTCCCATTTCTTGAGGTGACGCTAATCCGCGATGGTTTGGCAAGATACGAACGGTATAGCCGAACGGTCCATTCTGAGCCAAGTTCAGCTTCAGCGAATACAACCAGCGATTGCCCTCATAGCCCTCAATTGCATCCATCGCCGGTGTTCGAGCATCCACAATGACATCGAATGAGTCCACTCGCCCGTGCACGACCTGCACGATGACATCATGTGGCTTGAGATCGCCTAAAGCGACATACGCACGAATCTCAACTTCAGTACCAAGGTTGACCGTGTCACCAACACCTTGGATTTCAACGTGTTCAACACGCGCTGTACTCCAAGCGCTGCGCACTTGCGACTTCCATGCTGCTACTTCACGAGCGAGTGCAAAGTTATCTGCATTGGCAGCACGGCCTGCTTCAGCAGCTGGCAAGTACAAGGTATTGACGTAGTCGCGAACCATCCGGCTTGCCAGAACCTTGGGCCCAAGGGTGCTGAGCGTGTGGCGAACCATGCCAATCCAACGACCTGGAACGCCCTGCGCGTTGTTCTCATAGAACGTTGGAGCAACAGATTTTTCAATAAGCTCGTAAAGAGCGGCAGCTTCGAGGTCATCGCGATGATCAGCGTCTTCCACGCCATCAGCGGTCGGGATTGCCCAACCATTTTGACCATCGAACCATTCATCCCACCAACCATCGAGAATCGAGAGATTCAAGGCGCCATTAAGAGCAGCCTTCATGCCTGACGTGCCACTTGCTTCAAGTGGACGAATGGGATTGTTCAACCATACGTCGCACCCGGGGTAGAGCAAGGTCGCCATTGCCATGTCGTAGTTCGGGAGAAACACAATGCGATGTCGAACTCCTTCTTCGTCGGCAAATTGAACAAGCTCTTGAATGAGCTTCTTTCCGCCATCGTCAGCAGGATGTGACTTTCCTGCAACTACCAACTGCACTGGACGCTTCTCATCAAGCAGCAGTGCACGCAAACGATTCTTATCGCGCAACATCAATGTGAGGCGCTTATAGGATGGAACTCGGCGCGCAAAACCAATGGTGAGAATGTCAGGATGCAAAACGCCATCGATCCATGAGAGTTCAGCTTCACTTACTCCGCGCAGTAACCACGACTCACGAAGGCGCTTACGAGCATCGTGAATCAACACCTCACGCAGCTGACGCTTGACCGCCCAGATTCGCTCATCTGACGAATTCGCGATTGCTTCCCAACCTTGTGGTTCGTTCAACAAACTTGCGTTGTCCGCACTCAAAGCAAGATCGCGGATCTGTCGAGACACCCATGTTGGCGCATGCACGCCATTCGTGATGGAAGTGATTGGCACATCATCGCTATCAAATCCTGACCACAGGCCAGCAAACATTCCACGTGACACTTCACCGTGCAACAAACTCACACCATTGGCTCGACCTGCAATGCGCAAGCCCATAACGGCCATATTGAAGACGCTTGGATCACCGCCTTCGTAACTCTCAGTGCCCAACGCAAGGATGCGATCAATGGGAACGCCATCGGCCGCGTTATCCCCGCCGAAAGTTTTTGCTACAAGGTCTATTGGGAAGCGGTCGATACCTGCAGGAACTGGGGTGTGCGTGGTGAACACCGTTCCAGCACGCACAGCTTCGAAGGCTTCGTCATACGAAAGCCCCTGATCCGACTGCACGAGTTCGCGAATGCGCTCAAGGCCCAGGAATCCTGCGTGACCTTCATTGGTATGGAACACTTCAGGAGCTGGAACACCAGTGATGCGGCAGTAAGCGCGAAGCGCACGAACGCCACCAATACCCAACAGCATTTCCTGATGCAGCCGATGCTCTCCGCCACCGCCATACAGGCGATCAGTGACTTCGCGTTCAGCAGGAGCATTTTCTTCAACATCTGAATCGAGCATGAGCAGCGGAACACTGCCTACTTGGGCAATCCAAATACGCGCATGGATCACGCGGCCACCATTGAGGCCAACCGCAATCTTGGCTGCACTGCCATCTGTTTCACGTAACAACGTGACTGGGCTGCCATCTGGATCACACACGGGATAGCGCTCAAGTTGCCAGCCATCGCGCGACAGTGACTGGTTGAAGTACCCGGCGCGATAGAACAAACCCAAAGCGATAATTGGCACACCAAGATCACTTGCGGTTTTCAAATGGTCGCCAGCAAGAATGCCAAGACCACCGGAGTACTGAGGAAGCGCAGCAGTCACACCAAACTCAGGTGAGAAGTATGCGATCCCAGCTGCTGCATCACTACCAAGTGATTGATACCAGCGATCACTCGTGAGGTAATCACGGAGTTTGTTAACACGCTGTTCTACCCAACCGACATAGCCATCATCGGCTGCGAGCTCTGCAAGACGCTCAGCTGACACTTCACCCAATAGCCGTACGGGGTCTTCGTCCACCCGATGCCATAGGTCCCGGTCGATAGCTGCAAAGAGATCTCGGGTTTCAGGATCCCAAGACCAGTGCAGATTGAGGCTGAGTTCCTCAAGGGCTGCTAAGCGCTGCGGGAGGACTGTACGGACGGTGAATCGGCGGATAGCTCTCACGTGAAAAACCATAGTCGATATGACAACGCTTACATCACCAAGGAGGTCACAGCCATGTGAATTTCAGGAAACATTTGGGTACCTACCGGGCAGATCGGGCATGAAAGCCGCAGTGAACTGCCGGTTTTCCTCATTCGCCGGTACGGTTTCAGGCATGTCCCGATTTGGAAAACCTCGGCCAGAAGCTGACGTAAGCCTTTCCAATTCCCCGTGGCTGGCCCCCGTTACCACCGTTGCTGCCGAACTCTCGGGCCGCTTCCCCATCACTGATGTGTCACCTGTGGTGCTCGGTGGCCGCCGCCCTGCAGCAGCCGCCGTAGGCGAAGCCATCCCGGTCCAAGTCACAGCCTTTCGTGATGGGCACGACAGCCTTGGGGTGCAGGTCGTACTCCACAGCCCAACTGGCCAAGAACATTCCCGCGTGCGCATGCAGGCCAACAACGATGGCCTTGATACCTGGAGCGCACATGTGCGCCCCGATGCCATGGGCCTATGGCACTTCACCATCGAAGCCTGGGGTGACCCTTGGGACACATGGACGCATCGCGCTGAAATCAAAATTCCTGCGAATCTCGATGTCGCCCTTGAATGCGAAGAAGGCGCACGAATCCTTGAACGAGCGCTACCAACGTTTACCGGCGACGACCGCTCGCTCATCACCACAGTGATCTCTACCTTGCGCTCTGACCTGCCCGCACAGGTGAAACTTGCCGCAGCAACTGATCCGCATGTTCAGCAAGCAATGCATAACAACCCACTTCGGGACTTTGTCACCACCAGTGGCCCTTGGCCACTACAGGTGCAGCGACGCCGCGCACTCGTGGGTGCTTGGTACGAAATGTTTCCGCGCAGTGAAGGCGCGGATCTCGTCAAGAAAACCTCGGGAACTTTTCGCAGTGCACTGTCACGCCTTGAAGCAATTGCTGCCATGGGTTTTGACGTGGTCTACGTGCCACCAATTCATCCAGTCGGCGAGGTGAATCGCAAAGGCCCGAACAATACATTGACCACCAAGGCCGGCGACCCAGGTTCACCATGGGCAATCGGTTCCAAAGCGGGTGGACACGATGCCGTACACCCTGACCTTGGTTCATTAAAAGACTTCGATGCCTTCGTCAAGCGTTGCAATGAGCTTGGTATGGAAATCGCACTCGACCTTGCGCTGCAAGCGGCGCCGGATCACCCGTGGGTTGCTGCGCACCCCGAATGGTTTACCACTCGCGCCGATGGAACGATCGCTTACGCAGAGAACCCGCCAAAGAAGTATCAAGATATTTACCCGTTGAACTTCGACAATGATCCTGAAGGTTTGTATCTGGAAGTTGAGCGCATTACACGGTTCTGGGTAAATCGCGGGGTTCGAATTTTCCGTGTTGATAACCCACACACCAAGCCGGTGTGGGTCTGGGAACGCCTGATCGCCGCTATCAACGCTACCGACCCCGACGTGCTGTTCCTGGCTGAAGCGTTTACCCGACCGCCAATGATGCGCGCGCTTGCTGAAGTGGGATTTCAACAGAGCTATACCTACTTCACTTGGCGAAACGAGCGCGCTGAACTTGAGGAGTACTTCACCGAACTAGCGACAACGTCCGCTGTAGCCATGCGGCCAAATCTTTTTACTAATACTCCAGACATCCTGACCGAATATCTTCAGAACGGTGGGCCGCACGCTTTTGCCATTCGCGCAGTTCTCGCAGCAACCTTGGCGCCGACCTACGGCATCTACAGCGGCTTTGAACTCTTTGAACACGTTGCCCTCAAGTCTGGTAGCGAGGAATATCTCGACACTGAAAAATTTGAGTATCGTCCACGTGACTGGGAGCAAGCAGCCGAACTTGGCATCACGCTCGCACCGATGTTGTCCAAGCTCAACGAGATTCGTCGTGCCCATCCCGCGCTTCAAGACTTGCGTTCGTTGAAATTCCATCCAAGTGACAATCCTCATGTGATGGCTTTTTCTAAGCTCGATCAAGATGATCTGATTCTGGTCGTGGTCAATCTTGATTCCTACAACGAACAGCACAGCAATATCTCGTGGAATATGCCCGCACTGGATATGCCGTGGAATGAACGTTTCATCGCTGAAGATCTCCTCAACGACCTGTCTTGGACTTGGGAACAACACACCTATGTACGACTTGCCCCGTGGGAGCAGGTTGCGCACGTGATTCATGTACCCAGAGGTCCGCGCAATGGCAACTAAGCCCACTATGCGTGTGGCTACTTCAGATAGTGATCTTGATCGAGTTGTAGATGGTTGGCATCACGACCCGCACAGCATTCTTGGACCTCATTCTTCACACGACTCAGTCACTATTCGTGCACTTCGACCACTTGCCGATGCAGTGACACTCGTAACCCCAACGGTAAGAATTCCGATGACTCATGAACATCGCGGGATTTGGTACGCGATTGTTCCTGGCACCGAAATTCCAAGCTATGTTCTTGATGCCGCCTACGACGGAGAAGTGATTCCCGGAGATGATCCGTATCGCTTCCTTCCCACCTTGGGTGATGTTGATTTGCACCTCATCAGCGAAGGTCGACATGAAGAGTTGTGGAATGTGCTCGGCGCACATGTGCGCAGCTATGACACGTCATTTGGTTTAGTTACTGGAACTTCTTTCGCTGTGTGGGCGCCAAGCGCACAAGGCGTCCGAGTCAGCGGCGATTTCAACTTCTGGAATGGCACAGCCCACCCCATGCGTTCACTGGGCTCAACTGGCGTGTGGGAATTGTTCATCCCAAACATCGGTGACGGCGTGACCTACAAGTATCAAATTCTGGGTCACGATGGGGTTTGGCGCGATAAGGCTGATCCAATGGCACACGCCACCGAAATTCCGCCAGCAAGCGGATCGCGCGTCTTCACTTCTACGTATACGTGGAATGACAAAACATGGCTTGATCAACGTGCGGCAAGCGATCCACATCGCAATCCCATCAGCATCTACGAGGTGCACTTGGGATCATGGCGCGAGGGTTTGAGTTATTGCGAGCTGGCAACGCAACTCGTTGAATATGTGCAGCGGACTGGTTTCACCCACGTTGAATTTATGCCACTTGCCGAGCACCCATATTCACCTTCCTGGGGTTACCACGTGACCTCGTATTACGCGCCATCTTCGCGCTTTGGTTCACCAGATGATCTTCGCTACCTGATCGACGCGTTACACAACGCGGGAATTGGAGTGATCGTCGATTGGGTGCCTGCACATTTCGCAACTGACCCTTGGGCGTTGGTGAGATTTGATGGATCCGCACTCTATGAACATCCAGATCCCCGTCGCGGCGAACACCCTGACTGGGGCTCATTCATTTTCAACTACGGCCGGACTGAAGTGCGCAACTTCCTCGTTTCTAATGCCATTTATTGGCTCGAGGAATTTCACGTAGATGGTCTACGCGTTGATGGCGTTGCTTCGATGTTGTATCTGGATTACTCCCGTAAAGATGGCGAGTGGTATCCGAATCAATTTGGTGGTCGAGAAAACCTTGAAGCCGTGCAGTTCTTGCAAGAGATGAATGCAACGGTCTACAAACGTGTACCTGGCGTGATGACGATTGCAGAAGAGTCGACCGCCTGGCCTGGTGTTACCCAGCCAACCTTTAATGGCGGACTTGGTTTCGGCTTCAAATGGAATATGGGCTGGATGCACGACTCTCTCGACTACATCGAGCATGAACCTATTCATCGCCAGTATCACCACGGCGAGATGACCTTCTCGATGGTCTATGCCTATAGCGAGCGATTTATCTTGCCTATTTCCCATGATGAAGTTGTGCATGGAAAGGGCTCACTCATCGGCAAGATGCCCGGTGACCGTTGGCAACAGCTAGCGAACCTGCGCGCATACCTTGGATTCATGTGGGCACACCCAGGTAAGAAGTTGCTATTCATGGGTTCGGAATTTGCGCAATCACAAGAGTGGAACAGCGAAAAGAGCCTTGAGTGGTGGCTTCTTGAACACCCAGAGCATCAAGGCGCACTAGCCGCAGTGAGCGATCTCAATCGCGTCTATCAATCAACGCCAGCACTGTGGCAGCTTGATGATGAACCACGAGGCTTTGAATGGATCGACGCAAATGCTTCGGAAGCAAATGTATTTTCTTGGTTGCGATGGGATGAATCTGGCAGTTGTGTTGCAGTAATCGTCAATATGTCACCCGTACCGCATCAGAACTACCGAATTGCGCTGCCCTTTGTCGGCGCCTGGCAAGAACTTTTCAACTCTGATGCACTGACCTATGGCGGCTCAGGGATGGGCAATCAAGGCGAAGTAACTGCCTTGCCAATTTCGTGGAATGGGCGTCCATCATCGGCTGATGTTGTGGTGCCACCACTTGCTGCCGTGTACCTCTACTTTGGTCGGGCGCGCAGCTAAGCACTCCATCAAATTAGAAAAGAGCGCTTGCAAGTGCAGTGCGCGCAGGAATAACTGCCGGTTCATCCCCCGCGATCAAGAAGAGCTCAAGAAGTCGCGCGCGAAGACGCGCACGATCATCTCCTGCCGTAACTTTGATCGCGGCTATCAAACGATCAAAGGCTGCCCCCCAATTACCATCGAGCACATCGGCATCTGCAAGATCCATTTGTGCATCAACATCATCAACTGATGCAGAGGCGTTCAACACGGCAGTTTCAGTACGGCCATATAAACCGACCATCGCCAGGCCAGCCTGGGCATCAACATCATTGGGAGTAGCCGTCAGTACTGTTTGATACGCCGCTGCTGCTGCATCCCAGTTGCCGGCTTCAATGGCGTCATAAGCCGCCGCAAATCGCGGATCGATGGGATCTTCTTCTACTTCCTGCTCCGCAACAGGAGCACCGCCAACGGTTCCGGTGACACCTTGCTGCGCAGCAATCTTCAATACCTCAGCGATGACTGCGCGGATTTGCGCTTCAGGCTGTGCACCTTGGAACAACGCAGCAGGTTGGCCCTTGATAACAGCAAACACGGACGGCACTGATTGCACCTGGAACGCCTGAGCGAGGCGAGGCTGCGCATCTACATCAATTTTTGCCAAGATCCACGTGCCACCGGCTTCGGCAGCAAGCTTCTCCAACACTGGGGAAAGTTGCTTACACGGCCCACACCAGGTTGCCCAGAGATCCAAGATGACAGGAACTGTTTCGGATTGAGCGATCACCGCCGCCTCGAACGTGGCTTCCGTGACATCGATGACCACGCCTGCCGGCGCATTGGCCTTTGCCATGGCAGCTTGTTCTTGTTGTTGACGGGCTGCGGCTAAGGCGCCTAAATCAATGGCCCCTTGGCCGGCAAAAGGTGTACTCACGAACCCCATTCTTGCCTATGCCGTGCGGCCATTGATCAACGATGCGGATCTTTACCGCAGCAGACCACGACTCATCAGGGTGCGGCGGCGCAGAGGAGCAAAAATCAAGCGCTCGATCAGCACACCGACAAACAAAATCATGAAGATCGAGCCAAGTACCAGCGCCATATCCCCCAGGGAACGGCCGTTATCCAGCATCTGACCCAAGCCAGGTCCAAGTGCTGGGGAAACAGCGATGAGCTCTGCCGCCATTAACGACCGCCAGGAGAAGGCCCAACCCTGCTCTAAGCCGGCGAGGTAGCCCGGCCAAGCCGCGGGCAGGACGATCGCTCGTACACGAGTGAAACCTTTGGCTCCCAAAACTTGGCCTGCGCGCAAAATGATCGATGGAATCTGATCGATACCGTTCATCAAACCAATGGCGATGGATGGAACAGCACCCAAGAGCACCACGGTGTAAATCGTGGCATCGGACAGTCCAAACCAGATGATTGCTGCAGGCACCCAAGCTACTGAGGGTAACTGCTGCAGACCCGTGAGTAACGGCCCAAAGATTGAACGCAAAGTCTTGTTCAGGCCAAGTGCCACGCCAATCGGGGTAGCAATCACAAGCGCGATCAGAAAACCTTGAGCCGCGCGACGAATACTATTGAACGTTGACTGCCAAAGAATTTGATTCTCTGCTTGCTGACCAAGAGCTGCCCACACCTGCGAAGGTGACGGAATGATGTAGTCAGGTTGCCATTGCAACCAAATAATGACTTGCCAAATTGCTATGACTGCACCAATAGCGATCAGTGGAGACAGCAAAGAGAACAAATACTTCTTGACACTGAACTTGTGCTGAGCTGGTGTTTCTAAGGCATCCAAACCGGATTCAAGGCGCTTGAGGTCAAGATCATTACCGTCTGACACTCCAGGGTTAACAGTTTCAGCTGGCATGGCGAACGATCTCCTTACGCAAGTTGTCTGTGATCTCACTCGCGAGCTCAGATACATAACTCGAGTACGTAGAGTCTGTTCGCCATGGCTCATTGGAACCGATGTTCCATTCCTTGATGAACCGGCCAGGTCGCGAGGACATCAGCAATACGCGTTCACTGAGTCGAACCGCTTCACGCACATTGTGTGTGACGAAGATGATCGTGATTCCCGTTTCTTCCCAGATTCGGGTGAGTTCCTCATGCAAGAAATCTCGAGTGATTGCATCAAGGGCAGCAAATGGTTCATCCATGAGCAACACAGAACGACCTTGAGCTAGTGCGCGTGCAATTGCTACACGTTGTCGCATGCCGCCTGAAAGTTCATGTGGTCGCTGGTCATACGAGCGCTCTAAGTGCACGAGATCCAGTAACTCCTGTGCCTTGTCTTTGCGCTCCTTGCGGGGAATTCCGCGCAACTCCAATGCGAGCTCAATATTTTTGCCAGCAGTGAGCCACGGCATTAATGCTGCTTCTTGGAACATCAAGGTAGGAGGGCCGGCAAGCTCTACCGTCCCTGACGTTGCAGACTCAAGGCCAGCCAAAATGTTCAACAACGTTGACTTGCCACACCCTGATGCTCCCACCAGCGAGACGAACTCCCCTGGCGTTACTGACAAGCTCACATCGTCAAGCACGATGGGCCCATCCGCGCTGAACTGCTTCACGATGTGGTGCAGTTCTACTGCTCCACTTGCGACCGTCATCTGTACCTTTCAAGGGTCATTTCTGCGTCATTTCCAAGTAACCCGGTAGACATTACAATGTAGATAGAGAATATCCAAATTTGAATGCGGAACGCCGGTGACAGGACCCCCATCCCGTCACCGGCGTTTCGACTACTTACTCACCTACTGCTGACCAAGGCCACCGGCAGAAACCAGACGCTGCTTTGACTGCTTGAGCAGGCTATTGAGCAAGCGCAGGTCGTAGATGCCGTTCAGCGCACCTGGCTTCAAGGTGAGAAGACCCGCGTTCACCGCATCGTCTGCACTCTTCTTTAAGGTTGCTGGCAGTGCATCCCATGTGAAGCGAAGTTGACCCCAAGCTCGATTGATTACCGAATCTGGAAGTGGCTTGCCCGTCCACTTGGTGATCTGCTCTTGAACAGCATCTTTTGCGGGAAGGATGTTCTTCGCAATCCACTTAATTGAACTGTTATTCGCCTGAAGCACCGTGCGAACAGTTCCTGGGTACTGCTTCAGGAAGTTCTTGCCAGCGATGATGTTTGTCGTAACGAACTGACCGCCTGGCCAAAGATCTTTCTCATCAACGAGAACCTTGCCGCCACCTTCAAGTACCAACCGTGATGCCCAAGGCTCTGGCACCCAGGCGCCGTCAATGTCGCCCTTCTTGAACAGGGTCAACGTGGTTGCGTTGTCGGTAGGAATCACCGTGACATCGCCACCGCCAGCAACGTTGGTAGCAAAGCCTTTGTCCTTGAGGAATGAGCGAAGTGCAACGTCTTGAGTTCCACCAAGCTGAGGTGTGGCAATCTTCTTGCCCTTGAGGTCAGCAACACTGGTGATGTTTGGTCTCACGATGAGCGATGCCCCACCTGAAGCAACACCTGATACAACGTTGAGTAAGTCACCATTGGTTGAGGTGTACCCAGCAACTGATGGGTTGGGTCCGATATAACCAATGTCGATCGCACCACCCTTGAGGGCTTCGATTTGCGCAGGACCAGCATTGAAGAGCACGTACTCAACGTTCGTGCCTTCCTTATTGAGGTACTGCTCGAAGAAACGCAGCTGCTGGCCAACGAGTGCTGGAGCATGCGTGACGTTGGCAAAGAAAGCAATGCGCACGGTCTTGGCAGTTGGCAACTTTGGTAATCCAGCTGATGCCGATGGAGTTGGAGTTGCTGTTGGCTTAGGCGCAGCCTGAACCGCCACTGGCAACAAGGCAACACTGGCTGCTGTTAGCGCGATGATCGCCCTTCTGGAGATCTTCTTCATCTTTCCCTTTCGTATTTCTAGGCATTTCCTAGTAAGTTGATGGGAAACATAGTTATAGTTGGCAAAGAAAGCAAATTGGACACACCGCGTGGCCAGTTTCCCCTTCCGCACTATTCCCCGCGAAAAAGAGGACAATGAAAACCGTGCATATCTCCGCCAAAGCCGATTACGGCATGCGCGCGCTTTTGGAACTCACCGCTTCATACCTCGAAAACCCCAAGAAGCTGGTCAAAGGCGACGCCATCAGTACCGCCCAAGATATTCCAGTGAAATTCCTTGAGGGAATCCTTCGTCAACTACGCCAATCGGGCATCGTGGCCAGCCAGCGAGGTGCCGAGGGTGGGTACCGCCTTGATCGCTCCCCTAGCGAGGTCACGATCGCCGATGTGGTGCGAGCTCTCGATGGCCCACTTGCGGCCGTTCGCGGCCAACGCCCAGAAGATGTTGAGTACGCGGGACCATCTGAACACCTCAAAGAGGTCTGGGTAGCGGTTCGCGCAGCGATGCGAGATGTCTTAGAGCACATCACCTTGGCCGATGTTGCCGCCAACAACTTGCCTGACCCTGTGACAAGACTCCTGGATGAGCCAGGTGCATGGCAGCGACGCAAGCCATAGGGCAAGATTCCTTCCATGGATCCCATTTTTAAGCGTGTAGACCACATCGGCATTGCCGTACCAGACCTCGACGTAGCAATGAAGTTCTACGAAGAAATGTTCGGGATGAAAGTCATTCACGAAGAAGTGAACGAAGAGCAAGGCGTTCGCGAGTGCATGGTTGCAGTTGATGGCGGCGGAGCACAGCTTCAGCTCCTTGCCCCAACAGGCCCAGAATCAACCATCGCAAAGTTCATTGATCGCAATGGTCCGGGAATTCAGCAGATGGCGTACACCGTTGACGATGTGGAAGCTGCGTCTGATGCGCTACGCGCCAAGGGCATTCGCATGTTGTACGACGCACCTCGTCGTGGTACCGGTGGTTCACGAATTAACTTCGCGCATCCAAAGGACTGCGGCGGTGTGCTCGTTGAACTGGTCGAGCCTGCCAAGAACGCTGCTCACTAACCCCAGCCATACATGCCCAACGAAATCACCACGTTCTTCCAAGAGCACCAAAGTGAAATCGTTGCTGTAGTTATCGGAATGCTCGGAGCACTTGCGCTCTTGGCACTTCTTCGCAAAGCCATCAAGCTCTTTGTAGTCCTCGCCATCGGTGCGGCACTTATTGCAGCTTGGTGGCTTTCGCGTACCAATGACGTTGCACAACAATTGCAAGATCTCTTTTCGTTCATCAATTAGACATGTCCATCTCGTACGATGAGACGTGGCCACTTCCCCGACCTCAGTTGATGTTGCGCGCTTGGGCCCGCCCACCCCTTGGCACCTTGATCGCGGTCGCGCCTCTGGCGAAATGGGCTACCTCCCAGGCTTAGACGGCATCCGAGCCATTGCAGTTCTCGGCGTCTTGCTTTACCACGCAGATCTTGGCTTCTTGCCTGGCGGATTTCTCGGCGTCGACGTCTTTTTCGTGCTCAGTGGTTTCTTGATCACCACGTTGTTACTCGAACAATTTGAGCGCACTGGTCGGATTAACTTCAAGGCTTTCTACATCGGTCGTGTACGCAGGCTCTTTCCAGCACTCATCGCGCTGCTCCTTGTTATTGCGATTGCATGCATATTTATCTATCAGGATGCGGCCCACAAAACAGCAAGCGACATCATCGCTTCTGCGTTTTATGTAAATAACTGGTGGTACATCGTCGCCGACACTTCATATTTCGATTTTCTCGCCCGTCCACCGCTGCTGAAACATTTGTGGTCTTTGGCAGTTGAGGAACAGTTCTATTTCGTATGGCCAATCGTTGCATTCACGTTGATGCGTATCTGGCGCCGTCGCGGTGTCCTAGTCGCTTCACTGATGCTCGCAACGCTTTCCACCGCATGGATGCTTTACCTTACGTTGCAACACGGCTATCCAGAACTTGCTGATCCAAGCCGCGTTTATTTTGGTACGGATTCCCACGCCATGGGCCTCCTGATGGGTGCGGCACTGGCTAGCGTGTGGCGCCCTGGAATGGCTCGCGCAGTCGTCAATCGCACGACTCGTGATGGACTCACGGCAATCGGCCTCACAACCCTTGCCTCACTCCTCGCGTTCTATTTCTACGTCGGTGAGTACACGCCTTGGCTGTATCGCGGTGGATTTCTCGTTCTCGCGATCCTTGTTGGACTTCTCATTGTGATTGCAAGTCATCCCGCAACAAATTTTGGACGCGCGCTAGGAACTCAACCCTGGCGATACATCGGTCAGCGCTCATATGGGTTGTACCTATGGCATTGGCCGATCTTCGCTGTCACCCGACCAGAGGTTGATACTTCACTCACAGGGTTTTGGCTCCTCGCACTTCGCCTCGTACTCACTTTTACTGTGGCTGAAATCAGTTATCGCTTCCTTGAAATGCCAATTCGACGTGGCGTTCTTGGAGGCGCACTCAGGAAACTCAAGAGCAAAGATGCGCACGTGCGCAAACACACAAGAATTCAGGTGATCACTTCTGTCGCTGTCACCTTGCTGCTGTTGGCAGGCTTAGGCTTCGCATTTGCCAACACGGCTATCAATACGAAGCCGGCCGCCGACGTCGTCGCTGCGATTGGCAAGGAAAAACGAGTTCGCCTCGATGGAGTCATCAATCCAACGATTACAGGTATTGGTGATTCAGTGATGCTTGGCGCTCGGCCAGTGCTTCGCAAGGAGCTCCCTGGTATTGCCATTGATGCTGCAGTCTCTCGATTCCCTGGAGGGTTCTTGGGACCCATGCGCAGATATGAAAGTAAAGGGATGCTCGCGCCCGCGGTCGTTATTCACGCGGGAACAAACGGCACACTTACTGAATCCATGACACGAACTCTTCTCAATATCGTAAAGAAACATCCACGAGTGGTGTTGATTAACGACAACGTGCCTCGCAGCTGGCGCGATTCCAATAATGACTCAATCGCGCGCGTGGCGCCTGAATTCCCCAATGTCGTGGTTGTCGACTGGCGAAAGGCATCGCTGCACCATCCGGAATATTTCGTGTCAGACCGTGTGCATCTCACTCAAAAGGGTGCCCGTGCATATGCAGCATTAATAAGGCAGGCTCTCGCGGCGCCACTTGGCACAACAAACTAAAGATCGCTCCAGCGTTCCATTGGACCATCCCATTCCAACGGTAATGGTGAAAATTCCGGAGCAACTCGCGCCACAATTTCATTGAGCACGACGCGCACTGACTTCTCACCCACCCATAAGTGCCCTGCACCTGGAACACCTACGACCTCGGCTTGCGGAATGCGCGAGAATCTGACAGTTGCTTCGGCCGGCTGCAGGTAGTCATCATTTTCAGGGACCAGCGCAGTGAGTGGTAGATCAGAACTGGCCCAACGATCAAGATCTGACATTTCAGAAAAGCGCAGCGGTGGTGAAAGCAAAATAGCGCCGCGTAACCCTTGATCGGTTTGACCATTGATGGCATGTTTCAAAATCACATCTGTACCAAATGACCACCCCAATACCCAAGGAATTGGTAGCCCTTGATCGCGTACGAACCTCAAGGCCGCCGCAAGATCCAAACCTTCAGCATTTCCTTCGTCAAAGGCGCCTTCGCTGGTGCCGCGCGGACTCGAGGTACCACGAGTGTTAAACCTCAACACCGCAATATTGGCAAGTGCGGGTAGCCGCCAAGCCATCTTGCGCAGCACGTGGCTGTCCATGAAACCGCCTGCGGTAGGCAGTGGATGGCAACACACGATTGTTGCGGTTGGTTCACTATCGATGGGAACCGCGAGCTCACCCACGAGTATTAACCCATCATTTGTGCGCAAGGTGATGGGTTCACGGCGAGCAGGCAGCACAGAATTGGCAACGATTTCCGGCATCTACTGTTCCTTAACGACGAGGTCCACGATGATGACGAGCTGCCCAACATGGCTTATGCCAATGACGTCGCGCATCAACGCCACCGAGACCTTGCGCTGGGTAGGCAACGACATGTGGAGTAGCTGGACGAATCTCATGGTCACAACCTGGGCATCGATAGGTCTTCGTCGCTGCCGAGCCAGTGACGGTTTGTACCACCCACTCTTCGCCATGAAAGTTTTCTACATCGCGGTAAGTGAAAAAGGCTGGACGATCAGCATTGCGCTCAGGTTCTCGACGATGTTTGCGGCCCATATCTAGAACAATCGCAAACTTGGATCTGCAGTTCCCTTGAGCGCTTCGTAATCAAGGACTACACAACGAATACCACGATCTTCGGCAAGGGTGCGCGCTTGTGGCTTAATCTCTTGTGCCGCAAACACTCCACTCACAGGG